>VTLG01007706.1_pt1 | contig 32806 bp, 60 predicted proteins | sample 4694571 | NCBI WGS metagenome assembly VTLG01 (sample SAMN12604809, study PRJNA352737) | marine metagenome | biome: ENVO:00000447; feature: ENVO:00000209|ENVO:00000569|ENVO:01000036; material: ENVO:00002151; isolation source: viral sequences binned using virsorter ...
TAAGTATATTGAAAAAGCATTATTTCATATTCTAGGAAATGGAGTATCAGTTGATAAAGCAGTAGAAGAACAGAGTTATTTCTTTGCTGAAACTTGTAAAGAAATGAAAGTACCTGAAGAAGAATATTTAAAAGAAAAAGAGTTTGTTCAAAGAGCAATCAAAGCACTACCTAAACATTTATCTAAATTTGGAAAGATTGTAGGTTATCAAAAGAAGATTGGTTATAACTATAAAGGTATTGATATACTAGGTTATACTGATTTTGATTTTGAATTACCTGATGGTTCTCCATTGATATTAGATTTAAAAACAACAAAGAAAATCAACGTATCATCAGGTCATAAGATAGCACAACATATCTATAAGACAGCTACCAATAAACCTAACAAGTTATTCTATGTCCAGGTACTTAAAAAAGATGAAAAGGTAATGGAGTATGAATTAACAGATGAAGATAATATTAAGATTCCTTTACTCATTCATCAAGCGATTGAGAATATGAATTATCTTTGCGGTATAGCAAATACTAAAGAAGATTTTACAAGACTCATAACGCCTAATCCTGATGACTGGAAATGGAACGATGAATCTAAACTAAAAGCTAGAAAGGATATTTGGGGATTTTAAATGAAAGCAAATATAGAAGCATTTTATTATAGAGTCAGAAACAAAATGGACAATCATTCAAGAGTAAGAGGAATGTTCTTGCCTGAAAAATATAAAACTAGAAATATAGATCAATCTAAATTAAGAGATTATCCAAAAATTAAAGGTATTTATTTTTGTATAGATAAAAAAGAGAATCGAATTATTTACATTGGTCAGTCTGTTAGCATTTATGCTAGATTAGCCAGTAATCCACATTATAATCATAGAACAATGTTAATAAGAATAATGCAATGTGACGATAAAAAAAGATTATGGTATGAGAGAAGATGGATATTAAGATTTATTCCTAAATATAATACAATTCCCAATAAAGATATGAATTATAAATTTAATCCTTATAAAAGATATTAGATGTATAAACCTTTACCTGATTCATTAACGATTAAGACTTCAAAAGTAAATGGTCTTGGTTTATTTGCTAAAGAGTTTATTCCAATAGGCACTAATTTTGGTATTAGTCATTATAAATTATATGAGCCTGAAAAAATAATTCGTACTCCACTTGGAGGATTCATTAATCATTCAAACAATCCTAATTGCGTAAAGATAGAGTTACATAATTCAAATGGTCATACATACAATTATAAACGATGGAATTTAGTAACTGTTAAAGACATTAAAAAAGGAGAGGAATTGACGTTAAGATATACGTTTTACAATATATGATTAAAGTTAAACCAATGACTATGAATAAGTATAGAAAACTTATTATTAAAGGTAAAAAGAAACGATTTACAAAACCTAAATTTAGGAAAAGCAGATGGAGTTTTAATTAATATGATTAAAGTTGAAGTAAAGAAAATATGGTGGAATCATAAGGTTGAAAAACCAGTAGTATCAGTCAGAAACTACGACTATAAAAAAGCATTGAGAAAGAAAGATAGTTTAGGTATTACTTTTGATAAGAAGTTTATGATAATTCCAGCAAAGGAATTGGTTGCTAGAAGAATACTCTCAACAGAATGTGTCAGTATGTTTGATGGTAAAAAATATAGGTTGATTGATTTTGTTTGGAATCCACATAAACCAGAAGACAATAGACAAGGACAATTATTTAATAGGGAGGCAGACAATGGTTAATGGGTGTTACAATATACAGAAATATCAAGCGAAGTCAGATTATGGAGATCAGTTCTTAAACGAGCCATACTCGATTGCTGTGGTATTTTTGAAGACAGTAAATTTAACAACCGCCTGGCAACTAGGCACAGAATTATTTACGAAGCTGAAAGCTGGTTCAATCATAAAGACGATTATGAACAAGTATGTAGTTTTGCAAATATGCAGACTCATAACGTATTTGAACTCAAAGAAAACGCCAAGAAATATTTTAAAAATTCATCAGAAGAAAGGTCAACGCTACTATCTGCTTTATTGGATAGAGCATTCAGTCGTTATTATGGTTCAGGTTAAATATCTCTCGATGAATTGTAGCTTATGTCAGAAAGAATTTGATAAGCTATATTATTTAAACAGCGGTTGTTCTCATTGGGACAATCACTTTTATTGTAAAAAATGCTTTCGGAAATTGTTTGAAATGTTGCCAGAGAAAGTCAAATTAACTTTTGCTGGATATAAAGGAAAGGAAAAAGATGTATCATAAAAAAGGAAGACCATTAGGTTCGACTAATATGTATCTACCTGAAGATATTGCACGAAGAAAATTTTTAGGTAAAAAATTAAAAAGACGAAGAAAACAAGTTAAGAAAACGCAATCAGATATTGCAGTAGCAATAGGCGTTACGTTCCAGCAAATCCAGAAGTATGAAAAAGGACTTAACGCAATCACTACATTAAGACTAGAGCCATTAAGAATAGCTTTAGAAATACCAGTACATAAGACTAATTTTTTAATTAATAAATATAATCCTAAAGTAGTATGAATGTTAAAGAACAGGAACATTGTAAGCGTGTAGCCGCACTTGGTTGTTACATCTGCGGTGCTGAACCACAACTACATCATATAAGAAATGATGGAACTGGTAATGCTGGTATAGGACGCAAAAATTCACACTTTAGCGTTATTCCATTATGCTACAATCATCATCAAGGATCATTTAGCATACACAATAAAAAACTTCTTTTTGAACAAAGACATGGATCTGAACAACAAATATTACAAGTTATTACAGAGAGGTTATATGGAAATTCCAAAAAAGACTTATAAAATTATTTATGCTGATCCGCCTTATTACTTTAAAAGCTATTCTAAAAAAGGCGAAAATCGTAATGCAACAAAGCATTATAACTGTATGGAATTTAACGATATATTACAGCTTCCTATTAATAATATTGCTGATGTGGATTGTGTATTGTTTATTTGGGTTATTGATCCTTTTCTTGAAAGAGCGTTTGAAATTATAAATAAATGGGGATTCAAGTATAAGACAGTTGCCTTTACTTGGATCAAGCAGAATAAATCGTCAGGTTTTTTTACAGGACTTGGTTATTGGACAAGAGCAAATCCTGAACAATGTTTATTAGCAACTAAAGGTAATCCAAAAAGAGTATCTAAAGCTGTTAAACAATTAGTTATTGATGTGCGTAGAGAACATAGTAGAAAACCTGATTGTGTAAGAGATAGGATTGTAGAACTTATGGGAGATTTACCTAGAATTGAATTGTTTGCTAGGCAAAAGGTTCAAGGTTGGGATAGTTGGGGAGATGAATTATGAGATTCTTTTAACAAGCTAGATACGTTAAGAGATAGTGGTGTTAGCGAGAGTTAGCACCACGCAGAAAGGAAAGTATGAGCGGTGGATATGTTAAAATAGCGAGAGGTATTTTTAGGCATAATATGTTTAAAGATGAACCTTTTACTGAAAGAGAAGCGTGGATATGGCTAATTTGTGGCGCAAGTTACAAAGATGACACAATTAGGATTCCAAATACTAATATTGTTACCAAAATAAAACGAGGCGAGTATATGGCAAGTTATCGTTTTTTAGCCACAAAGTTTAAATGGCCAATTAGTAGGGTAAAAAGAGTTATTGAGCGATTCAAGAGTGGTCTAATGTTGAACACAAGAGTGGAACAGGGCATCACGTTTATAACCATTGAAAACTATGACGAATATCAATTTTTCGTCCAGCAACGGAACAGCGTTGAGTACACCACGACTCCTAAAAGCGGTACAAATATAAGTAAAGAAGTAAATAAAAGAAGTATATATACGTCCAAGTTTAATAAGTTTTGGGAATTAATACCTAGTAAGATGAGGAAAGGCAAAGGTAAGGCAGTTAAGGCATATAAAGGTATTAAAATAACGCTAACAGAAGAAGAATTAGCCCAGCGTTATCAGCAACATCATCGAATCAATAAGGATTATACTAAACACCCAGCTACCTGGCTTAATCAGGAATGCTGGTTAGATGATGAAGTTCAGAATAGTACAAATGAACCTACTCTAATTGAGCGTATGAAAAAATTAGGTTATTCTCATAGAGGTAGTGAAGATCAGTATGAACAATTTTCTAAAGATAATAAAAACTATAAAATTCATCGTTTTAAAAAAGGTGCAGTCATAGAACCTGATTAGGTTGAAATTTAATTAAATACTCTTATAAGAAAATAGGGTAGTAGTATTTAGGCGCTCCCTTATATTACATATCCTCCTTTCTAAAGAGGTGGGTCAGGTTTAATAGCTTGGCCCATTAAAATTATGGCTGAAAAAAAACATTATTTAATCAGAGTATGGGACGCATCAGGAATTAAAGCACCAAATTTAGAACAGGTAAAAGATAAAAAACCTTATGTTGTTAAAGAAGAAAATACTCACGATGGGTTTAATCTATTACAGGAAAAGATTATAAAAAGTTATGAAAACAATATTAAAAATTTACACGTTCCTAAAGGTCTTCGGGCTACTTATGAAGAAGTCAAAGCACCCAAAGAAGATAGTAAAAAAGCACACGCCTGAACATAACCAAGATCAAGTCACAGCTATAAGTAGTTTTAAAGATCAATACTTAAATGCAGATATAGGTGTTAGAGGTAGTGAAGTATTAATTAGTATTGGTGGATTCTTTAATGAAGTAGATGCTATGTTGTGGGCAAAGATGCAAACAGAGATATGGCTAAAGACAGCAGAAGAACGTAAAAACATTTCAGATCATAGAACATTACACTAATGCCACGACCAGTTAGAAAAGCGATAGTAAGATTGCGTATGTGGTATGCTATAATGATGGGACATAAAGGTATGCGTTGGGATTATGAACCATCAGAACATTATATGGGAATACATAGAAAGAAAAAATAATGAAATGGATTACAAACTTTTTAAACTACTTAAAGAGATGTCGTATGTCGACACTTTTGAAAAAGATGAAAAGATTAAAGAAATGTATAAAGAATATTTAGAAAAAGAAAAACCAATGGATAATAGAACTTGTAAGAAGTGTGGACATTTATGTCATTGTATTGAAGCCGATCACGAGGGCTGTAAGTGTACTGGTTGTGAGTGTGAACAAAGTAAAGCACAAGATTTAACGTATGAGAGTAATGGTGGTCTTGTGATTGATAGTACAGATGATTGTGAGTCGTGTCAGTAATGGGTAAGTATTATAGTATCAACGTAAAGAATAACATCAAACAATTTACTAAAGGATTGAACAGCTTTCAGAAGAAGCAAGTACCATTTGTTGCGGCTACTACATTAACTGATGTAGCATTTAAGGTCAGACAGAACGCCATTGATAAGTCATTTCCACAAGCATTTAAGAATAGTACAGTAGCGAGTCGTATGGCTAAAGGACGATTAAGAGTAATGAAAGCACAAAAGCGTGATTATGCTAGAGGTATGTTGTCTGCTAAAGTTCTTGATAAGTCTTCTAATCCTTTAGAGTATTTATTAACACATCAAAGAGGTGGAACGAAAAAGCCAAAGACAGGAGATTATATTGCTGTACCAAGTACCAAGATTAAAAAGAAATTAGGTATCAGACGTAACCCACAATGGAGACCAGCAGTATTAAGAAATAGACCGAACTTTAAAACATTTTCAAAAGGAAGTTGGGTTAGAGGAAAATCAATCAAAGCTATTGTTGAAATAAAAGGTAAGAAGATGGAAAGAGCATATTCGTTAGTTAGATCAGTACCTATTCCTAAACGATTATTCTTTGAAGAAAATGCTGAACAAACAGTACAAAAGAAGATTCAATTTATATGGAATGATAAATTAAATTTTGCTTTACGTACAAGTAGATATAAATAACCGAAACTACATAGTCTATGCAAATTGTGCATATCTTTAGTATGCAACTATTAGGACATCAAATAAGCCGCATAAAAAGGTACTTTCTAGCGATTCTTCTGCATGGTTCGCTCGACAGCAAAATGTTTGTAGTCCCAGCTATGCGTATTGCGTTTCGTTTCGTTTTAAGTATAAGCAAACTATGGCTAAAGAAAAAGAAATTGTAGAAATAGTTAAACCTTTTGGGCCAATGATATTAAAAACTAGGTTGCCACAAGAGATAATTGCTAACTTAAATCAAGATTGTTTAGATATAGCTGATAACAAAAAAGAAAAGATTGATTGGTCAGAACAATTAGCTGGTCGAGTTGAAGAAGAATATCATATTTCAAAAGACTTATTAGTAAAACACGCTGTTTGGTTTAATGCTGTTACTTCAAGATATTTATTTATTGACGAGAAATCTTATCAAGAGAATAAAGGAAGATTCAAAGTTGGTATATCAAGCGGTTGGTATGTAAGATCATTCGAAGGAGATTTTAACCCAGCACACTTTCATACTGGCTGTCAAATATCTACTATTGGATTTTTAAAACTTCCTGATGATATAGACGAGTATTGGGAAAAAGAAGACAAAGACCACAATCCTTTTGGTGGATATACTGATTTCAGATATGGAACGATTGGTTTGAACTGTCCTAATAATATGAAAGTAAAACCTAAAGTTGGAGATTTTTATATGTTTCCTAATTGGTTAGATCATCAAGTCTATCCGTTTAAAAGTAAATATAAAAAACCTGATATAAAAGGAGAAAGACGATCCTTTAGTTTGAATATCATTTATCAAAATGTCAAAGAAGATAGAAATAAGAATTAATCCGAATCTTAAAAGGATTCCTATTGATCATCTAGTTCCTTATGCAAAGAATCCACGCAAGATTCAAAAAGGTATTCCGTTAGTAGTCGAATCTATTAAATCATTTGGATTTAATGTTCCTATCACTATTAACAATATGATGGATAAGATTATTGTTAGTGGACATACTCGATATGAAGCGGCAAAGCGATTAGGTATGACAGAAGTTCCTTATATCGAATTAAATCACTTAAACGATTTAGATATTAGAAAATTTAGAATAGCTGACAATCGTTCTGCTGATGAATCTGAATGGGACAAAGTGATGTTAAGAAATGAACTAGCAGAATTAGAATTAAATAGTAAATTAGATTCAGAATGGTGGAAAGCTACTGGTTTTAATGAAGAAGAAATTGCACAAGTATTAGCTGGAACTTTAACTGATCCTGAAGAAGCTAAACCTAAAAAAAATGAATGTCCTGAATGTGGACATAGCTGGTAATGGAATTTTATTATTTTATAGATACTGTTTGGTTCACAGTTTTACTTGGAGTCGTAAGTCTTATAATAATCTATATCTGGAATTAATATGAGCGATAAAAGGATTTATGTTGATGCGTTAAAAAAAGACAACGCTGAATTAACTAAAACAATGTATGAGTTAATGAAGAAATATTCAGTCAAAACTTCTGATCCTATAACTAACGATGTTATTGATAGAATTTTTAAAAGACACATACAAGGAATGAAAAAGTTTAAACAAACTATGGACGAGAATCCTAAAACTGTTGATGATTGGACAGAAGATATAATTGAAGAACTGATTGATGCAATTTGTTATTTAGTAGTCAGAAAAAAAAGACTTAAAGAGATTAATTGTATTGAACAAATAGAAGAAGCTAAAAAAGAAGCTGATACTCTTATGATAAATAAGATTAATCATTATGAAAAAGAAATAGCATTAGTAAGAGAACAGGCACAAATAGATATATTAACTAAAGATCAAGAATTAGGACGATTATATAAAAAGATTAATGAATTAGAATCAAGAAATAATAAACCACCTGAAACAAGCGGAGAAAAATGGGTTCAAGGATATAACGAGTGGAAAAAACAAAGTGGCAAAAAAGTTTAAGTGGGGTGGGTTGCGTTTAGAGTCTAAATTAATTAAAAAATTTCACGACAAGTGGTGTAAAGAAAATGGTTATCCTATCAAGAAAAGAGTAATACAAAATGGCAAAAAAACCAAAATGGGGAGTCAACAATTATGTTAAACGCACAACAAAAAAACGTAAAGGCAGACACTCCAAAAGACCAAACAAAGGCAGTCGGAAAAAGCGTTCGAGAGGGCAAGGGTAGATAATGAATATATTATTTTTAATTTTAGGAATAGCAACAGCTAGTACCAGCTATGAACTTGTTAAAATTCCAATAGGTATGGCGGCTAAACACATAACTTGTGAACAAGCATTTACAAAACACACAATATCGGTAGAAAATCCAAATTACAAAGTTGGAAATTATGAACCAATGACTTATATAAGATATAAAGGTAAAACAGTTTTCTTTCATTATTGTAAAGACTCATTTGGAAAGTATATTCCATAATGGCTACTTCATTTAATATCGAAGCTATATCTAAACTGTTAAAATTATCAGAACGCAGAATACAACAACTTGCTAAAGATAATATTATACCTAAAGCGGAACGTGGTAAATATGATTTAGTCAGTAGTGTTCATGGATATATAGATTTTCTAAAAGCGAAAGCTGGTGGCGACTTTACTGCTGAAGAAGTATTAAAAAATAAAAATAAACTACTTAAAGCTAAAGCAGAAATAGCAGAAATAGAAAAGCAAAAGGCAACAGGCGAATTAATACCGAAAGAAGAAGTAAAACGCACCTGGTTAGAGTTAGTACACAAAATAAAACAAAAATTGCTTTCAATACCAAATAAGGTTGCTCCAGTTATTGTTACAGTTAAAAATATTAACGAAATTAAATTAATACTTCAAGATAAACTATATGAGGCACTTTATGAGATCACAAGCGATGACAGAAGTGTGGCAAAAAACAATGAGTCTAATAAAACCACCGCCACACCTAAAAATAAGTCAGTGGGCAGATAAATTTAGACATTTATCTACTGAAAGCAGTAGTGAAGCTGGTAGATTTGAAACCAGTAGGGCTATCTTTCAAAAAGAAATAATGAATAGTATTAATGATCCATCTATTGATGAAGTTGTTGTTATGTCGTGTTCTCAAATAGGTAAAACAGAAATATTACTTAATGCTATTGGCTATTATATTCATTACGCACCAGCACCTATATTAGTTGTCCACCCAACTTTAGAAATGGCTCGTGCTTGGAGTCAGGATAGATTAGCACCAATGATTAGAGATACTGAAATTTTAAAATATAAAGTTGCTGAAGTTAAAAGTAAAGATTCAGGCAATACTGTACTACATAAGATATTTGATGGTGGTCACATAACTGCTTGTGGAGCAAATAGTCCAGCATCGTTAGCTTCTCGACCTATCAAAATTGTTTTATGTGATGAGATAGATAGATATCCACCTACTGCTGGAAGTGAGGGCGATCCAGTTATGTTGGCTAAACGTAGAAGTGCTACTTTTTGGGATAGTAAGTTAGTTTTAACATCAACACCTACTGTTAAAGGCGCAAGTGCGATTGAATCTGCTTTTGAAGATACTGATAAGCGTTTATTCTATGTTCCTTGTCATAAGTGTAAGAAGAAACAAGTTTTAAAATGGTCACAAGTACAATGGGAAAAGAACAAACCTGAAACATCAAGATATATATGTGAACATTGTGAAAAGAAATGGACTGATATTGAAAGAATTAAAAATATTACTAAAGGACATTGGAAAGCGACAGATAGCTTTAATGGACGTGCTGGTTTTAGATTAAATGGACTTTATTCTGTATGGGTAACAATGGAAGAAGCAGTAGGAGAGTTCTTACGAGCAAAAAAATTACCTGAAACATTAAGAGTATTTGTAAATACCTATTTAGGAGAAACGTGGGAAGATCAAGGAGAACGTATTGATGACTTGGGCTTATATGACAGACGTGAAGATTATACTATTCCTGATGAAGTAGTATTACTAACTGCTGGAGTTGATGTTCAGGACGATAGACTCGAAGTAGAAGTATTAGGTTGGGGTTTAGAAGAAGAAACGTGGAGTGTTGATTATCATACGATCTATGGCGATCCATCAGCACCTAATATTTGGCAAGAATTAGATTTAATATTATCTAAAACATACGAATTACCTAATAAAGCTAAGCTAAAAATCGTTGCGACTTGTGTAGATAGTGGACACCATACAAATCAAGTTTATAAGTTTTGCACACCAAGATTTGCACGAAGAATATTCGCAATCAAAGGTATAGGTGGAGAGGGACGAGCAATTATTAGCAGACCTACAAGAAATAATATTGCACGTATAACTTTATTTCCTATTGGCGTTGATACTGCTAAAGAATTAATATATTCGAGATTAAGGATAAGAGATTATGGTGCTGGATATTGTCATTTTCCAAAAAAATATGGAGAAGAATATTTCAGACAGCTAACAGCAGAAAAAGTTGTTACTAAATACAGACGAGGTTTTAAAAGACGAGAATGGGTTTTAATGCGACCAAGAAATGAAGCGTTAGATTGTAGAGTTTATGCGTTGTCGGCATTTACAATATTGAATGCAGACTTAAATAGAATATCTGAAAAACAAAAAGGAAAAACAGAAGTGAATCCGAAAGTCAACCCAAATAGGTTGAAACATTATAAAAAGCATAGTAATTTTGCGAAATCGTGGAATGATTAATTAGATGGCAAATTTATTTACAGATATACCAGAAAAAGAACCTATAAGTTTTTATAAAGGCGAAACAATCGTCTGGAAAAGAACAGATATAGGTGCTGATTATGCACCATCAAGTCATTCAATGGTTTGGGAAGCGTCTTTAGAAACTGATGGTTCAACAAGATTTTCAGCAACAGTTACAGAGTCAGGAACAGAATATACATTTACATTAGATGATTCAGCAACAGCTAGTTATACTGCTGGAGATTATTTTTGGGTTTTAAAAGTTATTCAAACAAGCGACAGTGAAAAATTAGTTATAGATTCAGGCAAACTAACTGTTAAAGATAATTTTTTTGCAACTACTGGAGATACTCGTAGTCATGCGAAAGTTATGCTTGATAAAATTGAAAGCATATTAGAAAATAGAGCAGATGCAGATGTTTCAAGTTATTCCATAGCTGGACGTTCACTTAATAAATTAACTGTTGAAGAATTATTAAGGTGGAGAGATTATTATAGAGCAGAATATAAACAAGAAGTTGCGGAATTTAGAATTGGTAACAATGAGGGTTCAGGTAGAGTAGTAAAGGTACAATTTAATGACATATCTTGAACGAATTAGAAATTTATTTAGAAGAAGAACGAATAAAAGGTCTTTTTATTCTGGTGCTGGAACGCATAGACTATTAAGTAACTTTATTCAAACATCTAAATCTGCCGATACTGAAATCAAACAAAGTTTAAGAGTTTTAAGAAATAGATCAAGAGATTTAGCAAGAAATAATGCTTACGCAAGAAGATTTATCAATGTTTATACAGATAATGTTATTGGGCCTAAAGGAGTTCATTTACAAGTCAGAAGTCGTGATCCAAATGGTGCATTAGATTCATTTGCTAACAATATGATTGAAAGACGTTGGAAAGAATGGGGTTATAACTGTTCTGCCGATGGTAAAATGAGTTGGGTAGATTGCCAACGATTATTTGCTGAAACATTTGCAAGAGATGGCGAAGTTTTAATTAGAATTATTAAAAATTTTGATAATCCTTATAAATTTGCTATTGAATTTATTGAAGCTGATTTTTTAGATACAGAATTAAATACAATTTTACCAAATAAGAATGAAGTTAGAATGGGAATTGAAATTAATAAGTTTGGTAAGCCAATTAATTATCATTTATTAAAAAGACACCCAAACGATGACTTAAATGTAAGTGCTTCTTCCTATCCAGGTATAAAATATAATATTGTTCCAGCTAACGAGATTATTCATTTCTATCATCAGGAAAGACCACATCAAACAAGAGGCATTCCACCTTTATCATCGTGTTTAAAAGATTTAAAAATGTTAGATGGTTATATGGAAGCTGAATTAGTTGCGGCAAGAGTAGGTGCAAGTAAAATGGGATTCTTTAAATCTGCTGATGCTGATGGTTATACTGGAGAAGATAAAACCAATACTAATAATCCAGTTATGTCTGCTGAACCTGGCACATTTGAACAATTACCAACTGGAACTGATTTTCAAACATTTGATCCACAACACCCAACGACAGCATTTAAAGATTTTACTAAATCTATTATTCGATCCATCGCAAGTAGTTTAAATGTTAGTTATAATACACTTGCAAACGATTTAGAGAGTGTCAATTATTCAAGTATTAGACAAGGTGCATTAGAAGAAAGAAATTATTGGCAATGCGAACAATATAAGATTACTAGAAACTTTCACGATGTTGTTTATGCTCATTGGTTAGAAATGGCTTTATTAACAGACCTATTAAATGGTCTTCCAGCTTCTAAATTTCCTAAATTTAATCAACCTATCTGGAGAGCGAGAGGTTGGCAATGGATTGATCCTAAAAAAGAAGTTGAAGCATTAAAAGTAGGTGTAGAGAATGGTTTTTTATCTCATCAAGACGTTCAAGCAACTTATGGTCGTGATGTAGAAGATGTGTTCAGTCAGATACAGTCAGATAAAGAATTAGCAGAAAAGTTTGGAATACAATTAGCGTTTGAACCTTTCGGACAAAAACAAATACAACAAAATCAACCAAATGAGGTTGAAGAAGAAGCAAAAAGTGAATAGATATTAAATATATGGAAACAAAACATATTCAAAATGTAACTGAAAATGACGATTCAGTTACTATAACATTTAGGAAGACTGATGGCTCTAACGACAAAGGGAACAGCAAAGAATCTGGTATCGAAACTACTGTATCATCAGTATCTAAAGAAAAAAAGGAATCAGTTAAGGAAGAAAAGAATAATAAGATTGAAGAAAAAATGATTATACAAAAATCAGACAAAGAAAAACTATATCGTGTATTTGGTTTTAATAAAAAAGAAATAAGCGAAGATAAGAGAACTGTTAATTTAGCTTTTTCTTCTGAAGAACCATACGATAGAAGTTTTGGAACAGAAATTTTAAGTCATAATCCAGAAGATGTGGATTTTTCATTTATTGCTAGTGGTAAAGCACCATTATTGCTTAACCACGATTTAGAAAAGCAAATAGGAGTCATAGAAGAAGCTAAAATCAGCGATGCCGACAAGGTAGGTCGTGCAGTCGTTAGATTTGGTAAATCAAAACTAGCTGATGAGGTTTTTCGTGATGTCATAGATGGCATTCGCAGTAATGTGAGTGTGGGCTATGAAATAATGAAGATGGACAGAGTTAAAGGCGATGATGAGGACGAGGAAAAGCCAAGTTATCGTGTTAATTGGAAACCATTGGAAGCGTCTATTGTTTCCATACCAGCAGACTCAACTGTTGGCGTAGGACGTAGTAGATATGATAATTCAACCGATCAAGATAGTCGTAAAGAAACTATTGAGATCATAACTAGGGAAAACACAATGGAAAAAGCGAAAGAAAATCCAAAAGTTGAAACTCCACAAGTTAATGTTGAAGAACAAATCGCTAAAGCGAGAAAAAACGAAACAGCTAGAATTAAAGAAATTACTTCTTTAGGATCAAGACATAATTGTTCTGACCTAGCAAGTAAAGCAGTTAATGATGATGTTTCTGTTGCTCAATTTAGAGGAGTTGTTTTAAACAAACTTGGCGAAGCAAAACCTTTGGACAAAAAAGATGAAGTTGGACTTTCTAACAAGGAAAACCGAGATTATTCTATTGTCAAAGCTATCAAAGCGATGACAACTGGAAATTGGTCTGGTGCTGAACTTGAAAAAGAAGCGTCTGATGAAATCACTCGTAAGACTGGCAAAACTCCAAGAGGAATTTTCATACCATCAGATTTAAGATGGAAAAGAGATTTGATTCAAGGGGTAGCTGGCGATGGTGGAAACTTGGTTGCAACTAACCTTTTAGCGGGTTCATTTATTGAAGCGTTAAGAGCAAATATGGTTGTCAAACAAGCTGGCGCATTATTCTTAAGTGGTCTAGTCGGCGAAGTTGCAATTCCAGCTCAAAATGCAGTTAATTCTGCATCGTGGGTTGCTGAAAATGCGGCAGTAACAGAAGTCAATACAACGTATAGACAAGTTACTATGTCTCCTAAAACATTAGGAACATTTACTGACATATCACGACACTTAATGCACCAATCTACTCCAGCAATCGAAACTATCGTAAGAAATGATATTATAAAAACATTATCTAACGAAGTTGATAAAAAAGCTATTCAAGGCGATGGCACTTCAAACACTCCTACTGGTATTTTAAGTACAAGTGGAATTGGAGCAGTTGCTATGGGTACGAATGGCGATCAAGGAACGTGGGCTAAAGTTGTTGAAACTTGGAAAGAAGTGGCTACTGACAATGCAAATATAGGCGCATTGGCTTGGGTTACTTCTCCGCTCCAGATTTCACGTTTCATGTCAACTGTGAAAGTTGCAACATCAGACTCTGTGATGATTATGAATGATCAAAACAAACTGATGGGGTTCAATGTCTTTTCAACAACAAATTCTCCAGATAACCTAACTAAAGGTACAGCAAGTGGAACTTGTTCTGCTCTTACTTTTGGAAACTTTAACGATCTAATCGTTGGAGAATGGGGAAGTCTGGATATATCTGTTGATCCTTATACTAATGCCGCTAAAGGTGGTACTAGAATAATTGGGTTATATGATGTAGATGTTGCTGTTAGACACGCAGAAAGTTTTGCGGCTATTAAAGACTTAATTGCCTAATATTAATAATTAGGTGGTTTATAAGATTAGGCGTGGCATTGACCACGCCTTTTCTTTTATATACAAAGAAACTATTATGAAGATAAAAATATTAAAACAGACTTTTGTTAAAGGTGTATTTGCGGCGGCTGGTAAAGTTGTTGAAGCGTCAGAATCAGATGGTAATGTCTTAATTGGTGGTGGACACGCTATTGCTGTTGCTGAAGATATGAAAAAACCTGAAAACAAAGCTGTGAAAAAGAAAAGTATCTTTTCACGTAAAAAAAAGAAATAGGAGTTCTATGAACGACTGGTTAAAACTAGCAAAAGCGAATCCTAAAATTTCTATTGGAATTGCTGTTGCTATTCTAATTATTTTATTCGCAATATTCTAAATGTAATGAAATTATCTTTTATCAAGTATGGTAAAAGAAAGATCAAAGTTCATTATGAAACTCCTAAAGATTATTTAGGATTATACGATCCGAATTTACATACACTTCATTTAGACAAGAGGTTGAAAGATTTAAGGTTATTTAATACTTTAATGCACGAGATGTTTCATATAATTATGAATATGGAAGATATTGATGTGAATACTAAAGGGGAAGAACCTATTGCTAAAGCAGTAGGTAATGGTTATGAAAAAATATTCATGGCCAATCCATCTCTAGTAAAAGTATTAACAAAATGTTTAAAAAAAGTAAAATAAAATGGCAATAGAATCAGATACAGAACGAGCAATATTCTTCGATACAGACGATTTTGCTAAATCAGCTACATTTGCTGATGTAAGTGCTGGTACAAGTTCAACAGTTAAAGGTATTTTTGATAAAGAATCAGTAGAACAAAGTGTAGGCGAAGCTGGACTTATAGAAGAAGTGCCAGTTTTTACTTGTAAATCAAGCGATGTTTCTGCGGCAACATTTAATGATACTTTTGTTATTGATAGCGTTACCTATTACATTAAAGAGATATTTCCTGATGGAACAGGAATGACGAGATTTACATTATCAGGATAATATGGCTCATATTAGAAAAACAATTAGAGAACACGTAGTTACCACGATTACTAGCTTATCTACTACTGGTTCAAATGTTTATGAAACAAGATACTTTCCTTTACAAACTGGGAATCTTCCAGCTTTAATTGTTTATACGTTAGATGAAACAGTTGAAGATTATACAATAGGACAAAATACACGAACTCAATTAAGATCATTAAATTTAATTATTGAAGCACATTGTCGAGGAACAGCTAACATAGATGATACGTTAGATACTATTGCAGAAGAAGTAGAAGAAGCGATGGTTACTGATATTACTCGTGGTGGTAATGCAAAAGATACAAAATTAGTTTCAACAGAAGTGGATTTTGATACTGCTAGTCAAAAGACAGGATTGATGAGGTTGACCTATTTAATTTCTTATAATACTGTCGAAAATGCAGTACAAGCTGGAGTATAATTATTATGGCAACAAATAGAATAAAATTAAAAACACCTGATGGTAATAGTGAGATTGAAACATTTGCAGATAAGGAAGAATATTATTTGAAAATGGGCTACACAAAGGTCAACGATGCTGTTAAAAAACCTATAAGTACGTTTAGTAATAAAGCTAAACAGAAAATAAAAAAAGAGGAAAATAAATAATGGCAACACATACAGGAAGTTCAGGATTAATTAAAGTTGGAACTAATACTGTTGCTGAAGTAAGAAGTTTTACTTTAGATACAACAGCAGAATTATTAGAAGATACTGCATTAACTGATACTTCCAAAACTTTCCAAGTTGGCAAAAAAGGCGCAACTGCATCTGTCGAGTGTTTCTGGGACGAAACAGACACTAACGGACAGATAGCAATAGCGGAGGGTGAACAAGTGACTATGACATTATATCCAGAGGGTGCAACAAGTGGAGATTATTATTTTGGTGGAACGTGGATTATTACTGCCAATTCTGTATCAACTCCGACCGATGGTATGATAGAAGCAACTTTTTCAGCTACTTTAACTGGTGCGCTAACTAGGGGTACAGTTTAATTAATTTGACTATTTAGCTGAATTTAAGTATTTACTCTTTTATGAGTGATATTCTTGACAAAGCCAAAGAACATTTTAAAGCAATAGACAGGAAGATTATTGATGTTCCTGAATGGGGGATTACTGTCTATGCTAAACCTTTAACTTTAGCTGATAAAAGAATCTTAACGAGAAATACTAAACCTGATGACGTTACTTTATTTGCTGACGTTCTCATTCTTAAAGCTGAAGATAAAGAAGGTAAAAAACTTTATTCATTAGAAGATAAACAAACTTTAATGAGATCAGTTGATCCTGAAGTAGTGGCTAGGGTAGCCCAAGACATTTTGTCTGTTGTGCCAGTTGAAGACTGGCTAAAAAAAAATCAGGTCTGATAACGAACTAATAAATATCCTACATCTTGCCAAAGACCTGAACTTGAAACTATCTGATATACTAGATATGAGTGTGAATGAGTTTAATTTATGGTGTGCTTTTTACGATAAATTAAATCGTGATAGCAAGTTAAAAAGATAATGGCAAGAAACAGATTACAATTCGATATAAACGCAAAGGATAGAACTAAACGAGCATTTAGTTCACTTAAACGTGGACTTAAAGGCGTAAGTAAAGCTATCTTTAATATGAAGACAGGACTAGCGGCTGTTGCTGGTGTAGCTGGTTTAGGTTTATTAATTAGAAATTCACTACAAAGTATTGATAAGTTAGGAAAGTTATCTCGACAAGTATTTATTTCAACTGAACGATTAGGTGCATTTAGATTATCAGCAGAACTAGGTGGAACATCTTTAGAAGCATTTGCAAAAGGTGTTCGTACAATGGCAGTTGGTATTAACGATTGGCTCGTTAAAGGAACTGGTATTGCACAAGACGCATTCATACAATTAGGAATTACCCAAGATGATTTAAGAGAAACAAATGGAGATTTGTTTGCACAATTTCAAATAGTTGCTAACGCTTTAAACAATATGAAAGATGGCACAGATAAAACTGCGGCCGCTTATAAATTGTTTGGTGGTAGAAACATAGAACTCTTAACTGCTATTGAAAATGGCACAATGGGAATGGAAGAACAATTCCAAATGGCTGAAAAACTTGGTCTTGTTATGTCAAAAGAAGTTGTTGCTGGAGTAGAAGCGGCTAACGATTCAATGTCTTTATTAAAATTAGGTATGGTTGGTTTAACTCAACAATTTTCTGCGGCACTAGCACCAGCTATTTTAAGAGTATCAACTAACATAAGAGAATCTTTATTACATTGGGTTGAAAAGACTCATGGAAGCGTTCAAGAGTTTGGAGAATATTTAGCAACTAAATTGATTAAGAGTTTATATAGTTTTGCTGAAGTAATGGTTCATGTTGCTGAAGCTACTACTAATACTGCTATTGCTATGGGTAATTTGGGAATTGCCGCTAGTAATGTAGTCGAGTTTTTTAAATGGAAACCTGAATATCAAGAGTATCATAGTTTTTTAGATGTAAGTGATGAAAAATTAAAAAAATTCAAAGAAACATTGAATGACGTAATTACTTCAGGAGATGAAGATTTTGGAAAAGTTTTTTCAGTAGAAGCATTAGAAAAAGCTAGAGCAAAGATTGAAGCAAGAGAATTAGAATCAGTCAATAAACGTAAAAAGATTCAAAATGAATTATATGCTTTTGAAGATGCTAAAATGAAATCACAAGAAAAAATGTATGAAGAAAACGAAAAAAAGAAAAAAGAACTTCGTACAAAAGGATTACAAGATATGAGAAGTAATTTAGAGGGAACTCTAACTATTATGTCAGGCAGTTCTCAAAAAGCATTTAAAATGTTACAAGCACATAAGATAGCAGAAGCGATTGTTAATACTTATGCGGCAGTTATGAGAGCATTTGCGGCTTTTAAACCACCAATGAGTTATCTTGCGGCTGGTTCTGCATTAACTTTTGGTTTAGCACAAGTATCACAAATACGTTCACAGAAATTTACAGCTAGAAGACAAGGTGGTGCAGTTTCAGAAAATAAACCTTATATGGTTGGAGAAGCTGGGCCAGAGGTTATGATTCCAGGTAGTAGTGGGTTTATCAGTCCTAATCTTGGTGGTAAAAGTGTGAATGTAACCTTTAATATTAATGCAGTTGATACTGCTGGGTTTCAACAACTACTTGCTAACGAAAGAGGTATGATTGTTGGAATGATTAATAGTGCAGTTAATCAACAAGGAAAGAGTGATATAATTTAATGAGTGGTGCTTTACCTACATCTCCAGAATTTAATGCTTTATCTTTTCAAGATGAAGTGAATACGTTAGTTAGTGTATCTGATAGTGGAAGACGATTCGCAAGACAAATAGATAATCAAAGATGGAAATTTACTTGTAAATATACAAATTTATCAAGAGTAGAATTTGCACCTATCTTTGCTTTTATTACAAAACAAAGAGGTTCAAAAGAAACTTTCACAATTACTCCACCGAATTTAAAAAACGCTTTAGGTTCTGAAACAACAACTATTTCTGTTAATGGTTCTCATACTGCTGGAGATACTACGATAGCGATTGATGGGTTTAATAGCGATACCGCTGGTTCACTTAAAGCTGGAGATTTTCTAAAATTTGCAAGTCATACTAAAGTTTATCAAGTCGTTAGCGATGTAACTCCAAGTTCAAATGCGGCTACTGTAACAATAGAGCCACCTTTACTTGAGGCATTAACAAATGACTCGACAGTTACTTATGATGCTGTTCCTTTTACAGTTTATCTAACTTCTAGTGTTCAGAGTTATAGTATGGGTATTAACAATTTATATAATTATGAATTTGATGTATGTGAGGCGTTTTAATGAATCGTTATAAAAGAACAAGAACTAAAAGAGGAAGATATAAAGCTGACAATAAAAAAACTAAATTTAATGAAGCGTGGGTAAAAGGAAGATCGCCAAAGAATAAAGGTTTATTAGATAGATTTTTAGATTGGTGGTTTAAAGATTTTTATAAATGAAAATAAACGAATCAACAAATGTGGCGATGCCAATAAGGAATTTAATTTCCATTATTGCGGCAGTTGCAGTTGGTGTTTGGGCGTTCTTCGGAATCCAAGAAAAATTAAACACGCACTCCACTCAACTAGAAATTATGGAAAAAGATTTAGTTCTTAACACCGAGTTTAGAATAAAATGGCCAAGAGGATTACTTGGTTCACTTCCAGCCGATTCAGAACAATTCATGCTCATAGAGGAACTTTACAAGCAGACCGATAAAGTCCAATTAAGAGTAGATAGTATGTTGCATAATGAAGTTAATATTTCAGCTTTAACTAAAGCTGTTGAGAAACTTCAATCAGATGTAGAGAGATTAAAAGATAAGCAAAGAGATTTTGCGAATGGGAGTCACGAATAATGGAAACCTTATTATCGAATATTGTAGTGCTTTGTATGTTTTATCAAGGCGGAATTATAGAACACACTTATATTCAATCTCAAAGAATGTCAGATTGTTTAGCCAAAAAAAGGACTGTCGAGAGATCGGTAAATCCTGAAAACGTCCGTATGCAATGCGGAAAGGTTAAAGCTATTATTGAAGAAGATAAAGATACAGGAAGAATGAGAGTAGTAAAAATTATTGAAGATAAATATGATTCAACAGGATATACAAAATAATGGATTTAAAAGATAAAATAGTAGGATTATTTCTTATAGGTATCGTTACGCTTTTAACATGGAACTTACATCAAACCTGGTCTATGAAAACAGAAATAATGAAACTCCAACAAGGACAAGAAGTTTTATCTAAACAGATAAAGAAAAATACAAATTTTGTTAAACAAAAACTTAAACAATTAAAGAAGAAGCAAAACAAAAAGGTTATTAAAAACGAGATAAATAAGAACAATAAAAAGAAAAAGAAGAAGAAGAAAAAGGTAGAGAATGAATAATGAGATATTTAATTGTATTTTTATTTTTAGTTTTATTAATAGGTGGATTGACAGCGTGTTCATTTGAAAACACAAGACAATCTATTGGTATTACAACAAATCCATTAAGTACAAAAATGGAAGAAAAAACTAAACTGCAATGGAAAATAACTTGGGGTAAAATAAGACCAAAGGAAGATGAAGATTAATGACAAGAGGATTAACAACAGCAGTAAAAAACGCATTAGCGGCAAGTCCTACATATTGTCATTTAGTTTATTTAGGTTTTGCAACACCAGTCAGAAAGACTGATAATTCATTTGATATTGTAGATGACATTGAGGGTTCTTCTCAAACGTATAATGCAGACGGAACGCTATTAGGTATTGGTAATGTTCCTGAATCAAATACTCCAATTAAACATAGTATGAATTTAACATTTTCAGGAGTAGATCAATCTTTAATTTCTACCTGTTTAAGTAACGATGTACTTGGAACTGAAGTAAAAGTTTATCGTGGTGTTATCAGTGGAACGACTTGTATTGCTGATCCTTTTTTATTATTTCATGGACATTTATCAAACTTTCAAGTGAACGATGGTGGAAAAAGTGCCGCTTTAGGAATGACGATTACAAGTCATTTTGGAAATTATGAAAAAATAAATGGAAGAACAACATCAGATATATCTCAACAAAGATTCTTTTCAGGCGATAAAGGTTTTGAATTTTCAGCTTTAACTATTAGAGATATTAAATGGGGTAAAGAATAATGTTTAATTGGTTTGATAGATTATTAGTTAAAGTAGCAAAAAAAATATTAAATAAGTATGCACCTAAAGGCGAGTTTATTGCCTACATTAATGAACAGGAAGAAAAAATATTAAAACGATTAGGTGGATATGGGAAACCTATAAACGAAACAGGAATTAAATCTTTTTTTAGTATTAGTTCTGCCTGGAATTGGGTAGCAGAAAAAGCCGCACCATTTGTTCCATTTTTCAAAACAATTCAACCCTGGCTCACTTGGATTAATGTAGGAATAATGGTTATTAGTTGGTTAAAAAAACCAGATATTCCAGATACACCAAATTTAGATGGACAACCTGAACAAATAGCAAAAGGTATTTTAGTTAATAAAACTTCTTCAAACGCACCCTTACCAGTTATTTATGGTCAGCGTAAAGTTGGTGGAACAGCAGTCTTCCTAGAAACCTCAGGTACCGACAATACCTATCTTTATATGATAATGGCTTTATGCGAAGGTGGAGTTGAGTCTTGTGAAAAAATTTATATTGATGATAAAGAAGTTACTTGGTCAGGTGCTTTAGGCGATGGAACAGAAAGAACAGTTAATAGTTCTGATTCAAATTTTTATAAAGCTGATCCGACAGTAGATGGTGCAAGTGCTGAATCAACAATTTCAGTTACTTGGTACGATGGCGATGATGACCAGAGTTATAATTCAACAGTTGGTGCTTTATCGTCTTGGACTTCAAATCATAGATTAAGAGGAGTGAGTTATCTTGCTTTAAAGTTTAAATGGAATCAAGATTGTTTTGGTGGAATACCAAATGTTAAAGCACTCATAAAAGGTCGTAAAGTTTATGATCCTAATTTAGATGGAACTAATACAGGTGGTACAGGTTCACATAGAGAAGATACAGCTTCAACTTGGGCATATTCTGATAATCCAGTTCTTTGTACGCTAGACTATATGCGTAATGCAAGATTTGGAATGGGTATTGCTAATAGTTTTTTTGATGGAGATTATGCTGATTGGCAAACAGCCGCAGATGTATGCGATGTTGATGTTACTCCTTATGGTTCTGCTACCGCTATTGATATAATGGATATGAATGCAGTTATAGATACTAAACAGAAATGTATTGATAATTTAAAAACAATGGTAACAGGATTTAGAGGTTATCTAAATTATTCAAATGGAGAATATAAAGTTTTAGCAGAAACAACAGGAAGTGCGGCAATCAGTTTAACCGAAGATAATATCATTGGTGGTATTCAGGTATCAAGTTTAGATAGAAATTCAAGATTTAATCGTGTGATTTGTACTTTTGTTAATCCTGATAAAAATTATCAAGTTGATGAAGTACAATGGCCAGAAGTTGACGATAGTGGATATACGTCAGCAGATCAACACGCCACGATGAAGACAGCAGATGGATTTTTACAAGAGGGACGTTTTGATTTTCCTACTATTACATCATATTATCAAGCGTTAGAATTAGCAGAAGTAATTTGTAGAAGAAGTCGAAATAATCTTAATGTTGCTTTAAGATGTGATGCAACAGGATTAGATTTAATGGTTGGAGAAATTGTAAATATAACTCACGCAACTCCAGCTTTCTCTGCAAAAACATTTAGAGTTCAAGGTATGCAAGTTAATGCAGATTTAACAACAGAATTACAGCTTACAGAATATCAAGCGGCATTTTATACTTGGGCCGCAAAAACACAAGCGGCAACAATACCAGATACTACTTTACCCAATCCTTATTCTGTTACTGCTCCAGCGTCAGTTACATTAACAGATGAATTAATAGAATATTCAGATGGAGTAGTATTAACTCGACTTAATATTTTAGTTGGTGCAAGTACAGATAAGTTTAGACAATACTATCAAGTTGAAACTAAAAAAACTTCTGAAAGTGATTATAAAGTTTTATCAAAAGGTGTAAGTGCTGTTTTAAATTATCATCAATTAAATGTAGTAGATGGAATTGAATATTCAGTTCGAGTTAAATGTATCAATTCTTTAGGAGTGTCTTCTGCTTATGCGACAGGAACAAGAACTATTGTAGGTGCGACTGATACGCCTAGTGATGTTGCGGCTTTATCGGTATCAATGGTTGGTTCAAATCAAATGCAGTTGTCCTGGCCGAGTGTGGCAGATTTGGATTGCTCATTTTACTCGATTAGATACCAAGACGTAACAAGTGGTGCAAGTTGGGCGGCTTCAACAAATTTAACACAAGTCGTTAGAAGAAAATCAAATAGTGTTACTGTTAATGCTAGAGTAGGAGCATTTCTTATTAAGGCAGTTGATAAATTAGGAAACGAATCAGATAATGAAACTATTGTATATACAAATATTTCAGGACTAGAACATTTTTCATCAGCTATTTCTACAATTAATGAAGAAACTGTAAGTGCAATTACAGGACAAAGTTGGGAGGGAACTTTTGATGGAGATTGTGTTAAAGGACAAAATTCAGATGATAATTTTATAGCAACTTTAGATACGATATTACTTTGGGATTCAGCAGTAGGTAACATAGATTCTGCGGCTGGATTAATAGATACTGGGCCAACAGATGCAACAGCTAATCCAAGTTATTATACAGCTAATATCGAATCATCAGGAGAATATTTAGGTGGTAATACATTAACTTTAGATGCAGTTTATGACGCAACCTTTCAAGCAACAATAGATATGATAGCAAATGATCTTTATGATTTAGTAGATTCTGGTCGTGGAGCTTCACTCTGGGACGATGCTCCAGGGCCAATAGATGGTTCTTCAGGTTCTCAATGCGATGCTTTTCTTCAAGTAGGTGCAAGTGAAAGTTCTTTAGGTGCTATCTCAACTTATAATGATATTTCACAACAATCGACAGTTAAAGGAAGATATTTTAAATTTAAACTTAAATTATCAAGTGGCGATAATAAAGCTAGACCTGAAGTAAGCAAAATGCAGATTAAATTAGTATTAGAAAAAAGATTAGAAAGTGATGAAGATGTTGCGAGTGGTGCTGGAGCAAAAGCAATAACTTATACTAATGCTTTTTATGCTTCTCCAGCAGTAGGAATAGCGGCTCAAAATATGGTATCTGGCGACTATTACACTATCACAAGTAAAACAAAGACAGGATTTACCATTACTTTTTACAATAGTGGAGGAGCGGCACAAGATAGAACTTTTGATTATGTAGCGAAAGGGCATGGCTTAAAGAGTTAATGGCTAACTTGAAGTGTTATTATAAATATAGTAATAAAAATAAACGAACAATAAAATATAAAATATGAGTCAAGTTACAGATTATACATTAAGCAACATTGGATTCTCAGCTTTTAGAACTGAATTAAATAGTATTTTAGGAGCAGTTAATACTTTAAATGCTGGTACGTCTGCACCTGGCAGTATAGCGGCTGGAAGTTTATGGTTGGACACAACTAATGCCACAACACCAACATTAAAATTCTATGACGGATCAGATCAAATTTCACTTTGTACTTTTAACTATTCAGCGAATACAGTTAATTGGTTGGACTCAACTGTTAGTGCTGATTTAAGTGGAGATTCAAGTCCACAGTTAGGCGGAGATTTAGATGTTGTCACTTATGATATAGTTTCAACTTCAAACAGAGATATTGATATTGCTCCACATGGAACAGGCGATGTAGTTCTTAAAGCAGATACAGTAACAGTAGGAGATGCGGCGGCGGCGGCAACTCTACGTTCAAGTGGTGCTGGAACTTTAACTGTAACGACAGGTGGTACAACAGATTTAATTTTAAGTACCAATAATGGAACAAATTCAGGAACAATAACAATAACCGATGCTGTTAATGAAGCAATTACTTTAGCACCAAACGGAACAGGAATAGTAGATGTTCAAGGTTCAATGAACTCATCATTGTCATCTACTGGTAAATCATTAGTGATGGGTTTTTAATAAAAGGAGAAAAATATGGCAAGTGAAGTATTAAGTGTAGCACACGCAGTAGTCACAAACACCGAAAATGTTTTAATTAACGGAGTTAATGGACATACTTATACTATTCTATCCGTAACAGCTTGTGAAACGGCGGCGGCCGCAGAAACGATAGATATGTATATAGACGATGGCGGAACAGGAACTGATTATGAAATTCTTTCCGATCAAGCGATTGGTGCTAACGAAACTTTTGAATTTACAACAAAGTTTGTAATTTCAGATGAAGATCATTTATGTCTTGCAACAGCTAGTTCTGCGGCAGTAGATGTTGTAGTTAGCTATTTAGATCAAACAAGGTAATTTTACATGAGTGGTATTATTGCACAGAATACTCTGGATAGTTCTGGGTTAATTAAAGCACCAGCGGGTGGAGGTGCTTGGACTTTAATATCTAAAACTACAGCAAGTTCTAGTTCTACTATATCAATTACCTCTGGCATTGATAGTACCTATAAAAAATATCTTATTACTTGTACGGGTATTCATGTAAGCGGAGATGATACTTCCTTTCAATGGAATGGAAGTACAGATGGGGGAAGCAATTACAATGTAAGTAAAACAGCGGCTTTGTTTAAATCTAGGCATAATGAGGGAGATAGTGTTGCCAGTTTAGTTTTTATGAATGGATATGGAAATTCTACAGGATTTGTTAATTGTGCAGAAGGTTGTGGCAGTGATAATGATCAAGTACAAGCGGGTTATATTGAACTTTATGATCCATCAAATACTACGTACATAAAAAATTTTTTACAAAGTTTTGCGGCTCATCGACATGCAGATACATCGGTTTTAATTAAAGGTGGTGGATTTTATAATACTACCAGCGCACTAAATGCTATCCAGTTCAAAATGACATCAGGAAATATTGATGCTGGGGATTTTTGCCTTTATGGATTAACAACATGAGTGGAATCGTAGCACAAAACGTAGGCAGACCATCTGGCTTAATTAAAGCCGCAGAGGGTGGTGGAGGTACTTGGGTAGAGATTAAAAGTTTAACTGCTTCTGCTAGTGCAACTTTAAGTTTTGTTAATGGAAGTTCAGATGTTGTTTTGGACTCAACATATCCAATATATTTCTTTGAATTTATAAATATTCATGCTGAAACAGCAAATGCAGAATTTACTTTTAATGGTAGTACCGATAGTGGTTCAAATTATAATACTACTAAAACATCAACATATATGGAAACATACCAAGCTGAATCAGATGCAAATTATCTGAAATATCAAGCTGGTTTAGATTTAGCACAAAGCACCAGTTTTAATAATCTTTCTTACAATGTTGGTATTGATAATGATAAAAGTTCCAATGGATATTTATATCTTTTTAATCCGAGTTCGACTGTGTTCGTAAAGCATTTTATAGCTGAGGTTAATTGGGTTCATCATACTGATGCTACTCATCAAGCGTTTGTAGGAGGCTATATGAATACCACTAGCGCAGTTGATGCCATGCAGTTCAAATTTAATTCTGGTAATATAGACTCAGGAAAAATAAAATTATTTGGAATTAAGGATAGTTAATGAGTGGAATTATAGCACAAAATTCAGGTAGGCATACAGGACTAGTTAAAGCGGCTTCTGCTGGCGGAGAATGGACTTTAATTCAAACTCAAACTGCAAGTAGTTCAAGTGATATATCTTTTACAAGTGGTTTAGATAGCACCTATGATAAATATTGTTTTGAGTTTATTAATCTTCATGGAGCGACAACCGATGCAATATTTGTAATGAATTTATCTATTGATGGGGGTTCCAACTACAACGTAACCAAAACAAGCAGTTTTTTCAAAGCCTATTATAAAGAAGATGGCAGTACGGAAGGATTAGGTTATGATGGAGGTTATGATTTAGCACAAAGTACAGCAGATCAAAAACTTACATTGACTAATAAAAATAATGCTGATGATAGTTGGTCAGGTTATTTATGTCTTTATTCGCCAGCTAGTACAACTTTCGTGAAAAATTATATTAGTAACACATCTAGTCCGTATGATACATCTGCCGCTGATGCTTACATTGCTGGCTACGGAAATACTACGAGTGCTGTAAATGCGATCACGTTCAAAATGTCATCTGGAAACATAGACGAAGGTAGTATTTCACTTTTCGGAATAGGTTGATAATTAATTAAAAAGGAGATATATAAAAAAAATGCCAAGATTTCATAATATAAACGGCAATAGAGTTCAGTTCACAGAAGCTGAAGAAACTGCTCGTGATGCTGAAGAACAAGCATGGGCTGATGGTGCGTTTGATCGTGCTATTGCAGATTTAAGAGAACAAAGAACTAATCTTTTAAAAGCAACAGATTTCTATGCTTTATCAGATGTAACTATGTCAGAAGATATGGAAACTTACAGAGAAGAACTGCGCAATCTCCCTGATGGTTTGACTACTGTTGAAGATGTTAATACTGTTACTTGGCCAACAAAACCATAATATTTCTAAAATTCTAAAAAGGTTTATCTAATAATAATTTTTCTGTATAAAAAAATATGCTATGGAAAAATTTATTATGTTAATGTGGCTATGTAGTACAATAAATAGTCCACCTTGTTTTCAAATCAAGACACCAATAACGACTTTTGATGATCACTATTCTTGTGTATCATTTGGCTATTCACATTCAGCAGAACTATTCACTACACAATTTAACAAAGAAGAAATTAATAAACTAGGTTTATATACTAGGTTTTCTTGTAGGAAACAAAAAACTTCAAAGAAAGAAATCAATGCCTAAAACGAATCAAAGTAGAATTAATGGTTTGGAGATTGTTAAAATCAAAACAGAATTAAATCATATAAAAAAAGAGTTATGTTCAATTAAAGAAGAACAGAAGAAATTATCAGCTTATGCAAATATGGGTAAAGGTGGATTAAAGGTTGTAATATGGTTAGGTTATATTATAGCTGTATCTATTGGATATTTTGTAGGCAATAAATTATGAAGATAACTAAAGTCTGCGTCATTCCTGATGCTCACGATGGGCCAGATATACCTAAAGATCGTTTTAGGTGGATAGGAAAACATATCAAAAAAACAAAACCAAATCAGGTTGTTCAAATAGGCGATTTTTTATCTTTAGATTCTTGTTGTTGGCATATAGATAACGCAACGATGGAAGCTAGAAAAAACAAAGGTACTTTCATTAAAGACATTGAGTCTTTTAATATTGCTTTGTCTGAACTAGATAAAGGTATTGGAAATTATAAAGTAAAAAAACATTGTACGTTAGGAAATCACGAGAATCGATTATGGAAATGGGAAGATAACAATCCTGAATATTATCAAATGGGTAAGCGAGAATTGTTTAAAACATTAAAGAAGTATGGCTGGAGTACGAGTGAATATGGGGAATTCTATTTTATAGATGGCGTAGGGTTCACTCACGTCCCTTTTAACATTATGGGTAGGGAATTTGGTGGTGTTAATGTTGAGAGAAATATCGGACAGAATAGTTTATTCGATGTGGTCTTCGGCCATACGCATAAATTTAATGATGTTCGTTGTCCTAAAATTGGAGATTCAAATTATGTAAGAGTAGTAAATGTAGGTTGTGCTTTACCAATGAATCATGTTGAAAGATATGCAAAACTCTCTACTACTGGTTGGTTTTGGGGATTGGTTGATTTAACTATTTATAATGATAAAATACAAGAAGTACGATCTATCACGATGGATACGCTAGAATTAACGTATGGAAAATAAAGGAGAACGTATATGAAAAAACTATGTTTAGTCTTCGCTTTACTTGTTGTTGTGAGTGCTTGTTCAGTAGGAAAAAAATGCACTTATACGCAAGACGGAACGAAGCTATCGAGTTATGTATGGTTTTATAAAGATAAGCCAATAGATTTAGATAAAAATAATTGTAACTAATGCTCTGGTTATTAATTGGAGTAGTCGTGATTGGCTATATAATAGCGATACATAAAGAAATTATCATATATTTTAAAATGTTATGGGAAAAATTAAAAAATGATTAAAAGAGAACTAACTGACACAATCGTTATTCATTGTTCAGCTACACCAGCGACAATGGATATAGGTGTAGATAAAATTCGTGAATGGCACGTTGATGAAAACCAATGGGAGGCGGTAGGTTATCATCACGTGATTCGTAGATGTGGCACACTTGAACCAGCCCGTCCCGAAGAAATGCAAGGCGCACACGCACCAGTCGTTAATCATAGAAGCGTTGCAGTTTGTCTGATTGGTGGTTCAGATGCTAATGGTGGCTGGGTTAATAATTTTAAAGATGAACAATTTGTTACATTAAAAGCATTGTTATTAAATCTAATTAAGAAATATGAAATTAAAAAGATTATAGGTCATTATCAAGTAGATAGTAGAAAAGAATGTCCAAGTTTTAATGTTCCTGATTGGTTAGAACAAAACAATTTAGGAGAATATATACAAGTATAGGATAGATTATGTGGTTAAATATTGCGGCTAAATTAGTACCAGGCATAATTAAAACAGGTATGTCTATTGCATCTAATAGAAGAAAAACTAAAGAGTTAGAATCTGTTGCTGAATTAAAAATGGCTGAACGAATGGCTAATGGGGAAGTTGAATTTAAAAAAGCTGTTATTAATTCACATAGAGGAGATTGGAAAGACGAATTTTGCCTTATACTTATTTCAATTCCTTTATTGTTGTTGGCCTGGTCGGTTTTTAGCGATGATCCAAATATTCAACAGAAGATAGATATATTTTTTGATAAGTTTTCCAATTTACCTATGTTCTATCAAGCACTTGTAGTGGGAGCATTTTCTACAATATTGGGTATTAAAGGCGTTTCCACATTTAAGAAAAAATAATCTATGGCAGAAAAAGCCGATTACAAAGAAATCATAACAGAATATAAAGATCAAATTCGAATCTTAAAAGACGAGGTTGATGAAATGCAATCTAAACTTAAAGAGAAAGATAGTGCATTAAAACGTACTTCGCAAAAATATGAATATGTAGTAGAAGATTTAGATAAAGCTAATAGTGAGATTAAAACACTACAAGAAAAGATAAAGATACTTAAAGGCAAACCTAGCAAAATATTGACTCCACAGACGCTCTAGGAAGCCCACAGATTGACGAATCAGGCGTTTCCTATACCTGACTACCCACCTAAAAAGACCTAAAAACCACGTAAAATAGCGATAAATATAGCTTAAATACAACCAATTATATGCTTGTAATCGTAGTTGTATTTAGTAATATTCTCGTATGTTTAAAAATAAAAAGAACGAAAAAATGAAAATCGCAGTCAGCTTACCAAGATTGTCTTATGACAATGTATTAGCAGAAAAACTAATATCAGCAACTAAATTTATTTCTAAAGAATTAATGTCATTTAAAAAGTTAAGCAGATTAAAATTAAAAATTAATGTTAGAAGAACAACTTTAGGAACAAGAACTTTAGGTCGAGTTACACACGATAGTAAATTTTTTGCTCAAAAAGAATTTGTAATTGAATTACATAGCAATCAATCTACATCTGAAATGATTACTACACTTGCTCACGAGTTAGTTCATATTAAACAAGGTGTTTCAAAAGAAGTAGTTTATAAATTTGATAAAGAATTAAATAAACTTTTTGTTAGTTGGAAAGGTAAAGATTTAGGCGAAGTTGGACAAGTACCATATAGAGAACGACCTTATGAAATTGAAGCATTTTCTAAAGAACAAATATTAGCTGATATGTTTTTAATACCAAACTCGGCAAAACTTTTAAGACCAAAATTAAAAGAATTAGATAACAAGGAGAATCATTAATGATTAAAATAACAAAAGATGTAACTGGTGGTGTTGAATTTGATACTGTTAATATTGCAGACTTAATAAAAGTAAGCCAAGAAATGTTCAAAAGAAATGAAAAACATTGGGAATCAAATTCAGAAAAATATATTGGTAATTGTCAACAATGTGGAAAAGGTATTAAAAATTATAAAAATTCGTTTGGAATTATTTGTAATGGAAATACTGAAACAATAGTTAGACAATCACATTATGATATTTCTGAAAATTCTGGTGCTGGAATGGGTTGTTGGGATATTGGGCCAGAATGTGCAAAAAGAATTAAAAAAGCACTTAAAGAAATCGGAGAAGATTGGAAAAATTGGTTAGGTTATAACAAGGAGAATCAGTAATGAAAATCTATCTTAATAAAATGGCACAAAAAATGTTGTTCAGTTATTATGAGGGAGTGGATTGGGCAGATAGTTTAACAGAAGATAATCCAAATCCAAAAAATCCACCTGTTGATCTTTACTTACCTTTATCAGATAAAGAAAAAGATAGAATACATAATAAGGTACTTACTTGGGTTGGTAATTATGAAAAATTATTTAATGGTAAGTATGCGGATATTGAAACAGATGATGAAATACTTTCCTATCTTTCAATAGATTCAGATGCACAAGCATCTTTAATAAAAGATGAAGTCTTAAATCCATCGAGTAATGTTGAAGATATATTTGAAGCGTATGTTGCAAATAATGGACAAGAATATGACCGAGTAAAAAAAGATAAAGAGAAACTGCATAAAGAATATGTCCAAGCATTAAAACAATTTCGAACATTATTTGGTAAAACAGAAACAGATTATTCAGGATTAAAGGAGAATCAGTAATGCACAAAGGCGAATATCTAACAGGAGATTTTCAAACTTTTACTGTTTATGAAAATGGTAAGATTGTTGCTAAAAGAAAAACTAGAAAAAAAGTGAACATTGTTATTAAACTTTGGAAAGGTTATTTAAACGATGGTAAAGGTGCTTACTCTTATTCGTTCACATATTCAAGAAATCCTGAAACAGCAAAGAAAAATCAAGAAAAAATGCACGAAGAATCTTATCGTTTTTTTCATAGAAAAAGTGAACCAAGATTATGTGCAATATTTAATGAAAATAATATTGCTGAATTAAAGGAGAATCAGTAATGATTAATAAAGAACAATTAGAATTGCATTTAATTAGAAATTGTAAAATGACAATAAGTATTGAAAATCCTAATAAAACTTGGCATAGCATTTATATACCTTTAGACAATCCTAAATTAGATACTGAATATTCAAAACTTCATTTTCATAATGATAAAGATGCAATGGAAAATGGTATTCCAAGCAAATTTTATAAATGGCATTCTGGTGGTGCTGATATAGGAGATTCATTTAAGTATGTAGTTAAAAGAATATTAAATGATTTTAAAAAAGGTATAATCAAACTTGATGCCCATCTATTTTACCCAATAAAAGAATTAAAGGATTCTCGTCTATGCTGATATTAGACAGAATAGGATTAGTGAGAGTTTTTAAACATAGCGGTGCTAGGGTACTCACTCAATCTTTCTCCAAATACTCTAGCACCAAGAAAGGACGTAAGATGAATAAACTGTTAATTATTTTATTAGCTTTTTTATTAGTGGGTTGTGCAAGT
>VTLG01008801.1_pt1 | contig 32805 bp, 39 predicted proteins | sample 4694571 | NCBI WGS metagenome assembly VTLG01 (sample SAMN12604809, study PRJNA352737) | marine metagenome | biome: ENVO:00000447; feature: ENVO:00000209|ENVO:00000569|ENVO:01000036; material: ENVO:00002151; isolation source: viral sequences binned using virsorter ...
CGGGGGGGGGACCCCCCTGAGCCTGATTGGGTCCTCGCCTAGCCACTACAGGCAGTTTCGCTCACTAGATGTACTAAATTTCATCACTTGACACCCCCTACCCCTTTTGATATTCTCTAAGAGGAAGAGGGAAGTACACGGTACCCCCTTAAAATTAATGCTTGACAGAGGAGGCTCCATGCGCCACTTATTTATAATCCTGTTTGCCTGTACCTATTTGGTACCTAGTACCTTATTATCTAAAGATACTAGTTTGAGACTAGTACCAGAAGAACCTAAGGTACCTAAGGTACATAGGAACTCTAACCCCCCTACTAAAAATTCAAAAGATCTTGGACCCGGTATTGAATATATCAGTATTGATTGTAATGTTAGTCCAAGCATGCTTTCCAACCTGAAGCGTTTTAAGCCCCTCTGGTGGGGTGTGAACGAAACACAGGGCCTTCTTACTCTCCATTTGAATAAAGGTTCTGGTAACTGGGTTATGATGGCTACATTCCCTAATAATAAAAATTGTATCGTAAGTACCGGGATGCAACAGGAGATAATATCAGAGAAGGCAGGGAAGCCGGGGATCGTTCATTGAGTAAGTCTGTTGATGATCTGATTGAGGAACGTCACAACACCCACGGTAATTTTGAGGATACTTTCAGATTGTCCTGTGATATGTTCGAAGCATTAACGGGACACTCCCTCCAGCCGCATGAGTTCGCGCTGTTAAATATTATCCACAAGATCGCACGGATTAAGTGCGGCTCGTACCATGAAGATCACTGGAATGATATTGAGGGATATGCCAGACTGGGAAAACTCCTGCATCAGAAGACGCCTGTTCTCAGATGGCCTGTAAAAAAGGAGAGAGAAGAGTGTTGATGTATAATGCTATCGTTGCCTGTCTCGCCCTTAATATTTATTTCGAGGCGCGTAACCAATCGTTCGAAGGTCAGGTTGCTGTATCGCAAGTTGTGTTTAATCGTGTGGCTGATCATCGCTACCCCAACGATGTATGCGATGTTGTCTATCAGGCTGAACGTAACAAGCAGGGTAAAGTGATTCGCAATCGTTGTCAGTTCAGTTGGTATTGTGATGGCAAGTCTGATATTCCAAAGGATCGTGATGCGTTCCGATGGGCAAGTGTTGTCGCACGAACCATTCTTGATCTTGGTGACACGATGCCAGATTATGTTAACGGCGCGACCCATTACCACACGACCACTGTTAATCCTGATTGGAAAATTGCTAAAGAGCAAACCGCTATTATAGAGGATCATGTTTTCTTTAGATGGCTTCCTGAGGTGAAGCTTTAATCTTCATGGTTGACAGGATTCTCAGGTCAGGGTAGATTCTCTGTAGCCGTGTAATGTTTGATGTCCATTCGGTGCACGGCTATTCATGGTGATAAAATATTCTCCCCTATAAATGGCGGCTCTTTCGGGGGCCGTCACTTTAGGAGAAACGAATGAGAAAAGAATTTGATTTCTATCCGACGCCGATGAGCATCGTAACAGAGATCGTAAAAAGATGGGCACCATCAGAGCAGAAAGTCTGGGAGCCTTGTGCAGGGGACGGAAGAGTTGCACAGTCATTAACAGACAGAGGGTGTGATGTTGTTTCGACAGACATCAGGAATCGTCAGGATTTTTTTCAGTACAGTGTGGCTCTTGCCCCTGTGGTTATTACCAACCCCCCGTTCAAACCTATACGGGATTTCATAGATCATGCCTTTGCCATCGGAGTTAAAAAGATGGCTCTTGTCTGCCCAGAAAGATTATGGGCTTGCAAAAAAGGTCGCACCCAGTTTGAGCGACACCGACCGACCCGATGGGCAAACTTGGACTGGCGCGAAGACTATCTCCAAAAAGGTGGATCACCCGACAGAGCATTGGCAGTCGCAATGTGGGACATCCCCCATTCGCAAACCTGCTCCTATGAAATCTGGTGCAAGACTGATGAGGGATAAAGGAGAGGTGTGTGATTTCTGCGGTAGCTGGACACGACCTATCTTTGTTCATGGTCATTACCAGTGTGGCCGTTGTCACCGGGTAATAGCTGAATGTTGTTCAGGAGAGAACCAAAAAGAATGAAATATTTTGTAACAATATGTTTAGCCTTGGGTGTTCTTTCAGCCTGTGGTCGTGGGCATGATGGCGGGAACTACGCATGGATAGGGTGTCATGTTGTCACAAACAATCCTCATTGTTATCCTGCTTCTGACAAATGTGTTTTTGCATTTGGACCAGAAGGTGATAAGAAGGTAGGACAGAAAATTTATTTTAAACAATTAAAGCTGGGGCAGGACAGGTACGGAGAGATAGGACCAATATCAACGGCTCGTCCTTGCCGGGAAGATGAATGAAGTGTTTTTATTGTGAAGCGGAAGTTATCATTGATACAACAGGGCCTTGTGATTCGAGTGCAGATTACAGGACAGAAGAAAGTATAAGTTGTCCAGACTGCGGAAGTATTTACCTTGTGTGGCGCGATAAAGAGGAGATAAGTAATGGCGGCGAAAAAATTAACCAAGAGACAGACTGACACGTTAAAGAAACATTCAGTTCATCATACCCCAAAGCATATGGCGTTTATGAGAAAGCAAATGCGACAGGGCGTTACATTTACCCAAGCTCATAAAGATGCAATGAAGAAGGTAGGTAAATGAGCGTTGCCAAAAAACGTGACCCGGCTAAGTGGGCCAGAGCTAAAGCAAGAGCAAAAGCCAAGATGGGTGGGAAACATTCAGCACGGGCAATGCAGTTAGCAACCAAGTATTACAAAGATGCAGGGGGAACGTATTCTGGAAAAAAGAAAAAAACCAACAAGCTCTCCAAGTGGACCAAGCAAAAATGGAAAACAAAATCAGGAAAGCCTTCCTCAAAGACCGGGGAAAGATACCTCCCAGAGAAAGCGATTAAGTCTCTTTCCGCGAAAGAGTACGCCGCCACAACCCGTGCCAAAAAAGCCGGAACCAAAAAAGGAAAGCAGTTCGTAAAGCAACCTAAGAAGATAGCGAAGAAGACAGCGAGGTTTAGAAAGTAATGACAGTTGAAAGAAGTGGCGTTAAGTTCGCAGGGTACAACAAACCCAAGAGAACTCCCAACCATCCGAAGAAGTCCCACGCAGTTCTTGCTAAAGACGGAACAAGAATAAAATTGATTCGCTTTGGTGAGAAAGGAGCTTCGACTGCGGGCAAACCCAAGGCAGGGGAAAGCCAAAGGATGAAGAATAAAAGAAAGTCCTTCAAGGCGCGTCATGGCAAGAACATAGCTAAGGGTAAGATGTCTGCGGCTTACTGGGCTGATAAGGTTAAGTGGTAATGAACCTACAGGCTATACAGTCTCAAATTAATTCCCTTCCCGTCCATGAGCAGAAAAGTATTCTGGATCTTGTAAGGCAACTGGAAAACGCAGAGGCAAGAGAGGGAAGCCATGATGACTACCTCACCTTTGTCAAAACAGTATGGCCCGCTTTCATTCAAGGTAAACATCACAAGACAATGGCTGATGCGTTTGAACGTGTGGCATCAGGAAAACTCAAGCGTTTAATTATCAACATGCCTCCCCGTCACACTAAGTCAGAGTTCGCATCCTATCTTTTACCTGCATGGTTCTTGGGGAAGTATCCTGAAAAGAAAGTTATCCAGACAGCACACACCGCAGAACTTGCTGTAGGATTTGGACGAAAGGTAAGAAACCTTTTTAGTGACCCCGGATTTAAAAGCATCTTCCCGAAAACCAGTTTGCAATCAGATAGTAAAGCGGCAGGACGCTGGAGCACCAACAAGGGCGGTGAGTATTTTGCTATTGGTGTTGGTGGTGCGGTAACAGGTAAAGGTGCTGACCTCCTGATTATTGATGATCCACATTCAGAGCAGGAAGCGGCTCAGGGTCAGTACAACCCTGAAGTGTTTGATAAAGTTTACGAATGGTATACCTCAGGTCCTCGTCAGCGTTTACAGCCGGGGGGATCAATTATTGTTGTGATGACGCGATGGTCTAAAAGAGATCTAACGGGAAAGATTATTGACAGTTCAGTTAAGAGGACAGGATCTGATGAGTGGGAAGTTATAGAGCTTCCAGCTATTCTTCCCTCAGGAGTTTCTCTCTGGCCGGAGTATTGGGCGCTGGAAGAACTGGAAGCCCTGAAGTCAGAACTTCCTTTATCCAAGTGGTCAGCCCAATATCAACAGGACCCGTCCTCAGAAGAAGGTGCTTTGATAAAACGTGAGTGGTGGAGGAAGTGGCCGAGTAACAGACCTCCTGCCTGTGAGTTTGTTATACAGTCATGGGACACGGCGTTTCTTAAAACAGAACGCTCCGACTATTCCGCGTGTACAACGTGGGGTGTTTTCCTGAATGAGGAAAAGGATGCGATGCACATCATCCTCCTTGATGCTTACAAGGAACGTCTTGAGTTCCCTGAATTAAAAAAGACAGCCTATGAGATGTACATGGAAAGTGAGCCGGATGCGTTTATTGTTGAGGGCAAAGCATCGGGTATGCCTTTGGTGTTTGAGTTAAGAAAGATGGGGATACCTGTGTCGGAGTTTACTCCATCAAAAGGAAATGATAAGATAGCCCGTGTCAATGCAGTTGCAGATATGTTTGCATCTGGTATGGTGTGGGCACCAGAGACACGTTGGTCTGAAGAAGTTATAGAAGAATTTGCGGCGTTCCCTGCTGGGGATCACGATGATTTAGTGGACAGTTCTACTCAAGCTCTGTTAAGGTTTCGGCAGGGAGGGTTTATTAGAAACCCAAGTGATGAAGATGATGATGACTGGATAGCTCCACGACACACTGAATTTTATTGACAGGAAGTTTCATGGCGATAGACAAAGCATTACCTCAAAACGAATCGGAAGCAATCGAAGAGACAGAGTCTGTTGAGGTTGCTATTGTTAACCCAGAAGCCGTAGCTATTACGACAGATGACGGCGGTATGGTTATTGACTTTGATCCAGATCAGGATATGGAAGAAGACTCATTCGATAGCAACCTAGCTGATTATCTTTCTGAAGCTCAACTTGGATCTGTTCAGTCAGAACTTATGGGAGCTTTTGATGCAGACTTTCAGTCCCGGTCCGAGTGGTCGGAGACATATGTCAAAGGTCTCGACCTTCTAGGATTAAAGATTGAAGACAGAACAACCCCGTGGCCCGGAGCCTGTGGTGTGTTTCATCCTGTGCTTGCCGAGGCTGTGGTTAGGTTTCAAGCTCAGTCGATTATGGAAACCTTTCCAGCTAAGGGACCTGTAAAGACCCAGATCGTTGGTCAGATAAACGACGAGAAAGAACAACAGGCGATTCGCGTTCAAGATGAAATGAACTACCAGTTAACAGAAGGGATGCCGGATTATCGAAGTGAGCACGAGAATATGTTGTTTGCCCTTCCTCTTGCAGGAAGCGCGTTTAAAAAAGTTTACTACGATGTGGATATGGGAAGACCTTGTGCGGTGTTCGTCCCTGCTGAAGATCTTGTTGTTTCGTATGGCGCATCGGATCTATTAACATGCAGTCGTTATACGCATGTAATGAAGAAGAGCAAGAATGAAGTACGTAAGTTACAGATCGCTGGATTTTACAGGGACATAGATCTTCCTAACCCAACTCCAGATTACACAAAGATCCAAGAGCAGTATAACAGTTTACAGGGAGAACGCCCTGCCTACGAGTATGATGACCGTTATACCCTTCTGGAGTGTCACGTTGATTTAGATCTTGATGGCTATGAAGATGAAAGAGACGGAGAGCAGACAGGCATAGCTCTTCCTTATGTTGTGACCATTGACAAGATGTCAGGAACAATACTTTCTATTTACAGAAACTGGATCGAAGATGACCCAAGCAGAACCAAGATGCTTCACTTCGTTCACTATAAGTATCTGCCATCATTAGGTTTTTATGGATACGGATTGATCCACACTATTGGTGGTCTTACTAAATCTGCCACATCTATTGTTCGTCAACTGGTCGATGCGGGTACGCTGTCTAACTTACCAGCAGGATTGAAGTCACGAGGTCTTCGGATCAAAGGTGATGACACACCTATCATGCCGGGAGAGTTTAGAGATGTAGACGTCCCAAGCGGAGCTATCAAAGATAACATTACGTTCATGCCCTACAAAGAACCCAGCACGGTACTGTACCAGTTGTTGGGGAACACGGTAGACGAAGCAAGACGATTCGCTTCATTAGCTGATATGAAGATTGGAGACATGAACAACGAAGCTCCTGTGGGAACGACGTTGGCTATTATTGAACGCGGCATGAAAGTTATGTCTGCGGTACAGGCGCGTCTCCATGCGTCGATGAGGAAAGAGTTTAAAATACTTTCAACTTTGATTCGTGACTACATGCCGGAAGATTATGCTTATGAAGTCGGAGGTGTCCGAGCAGAAGACTTTGATGATCGTGTTGATGTAATCCCGGTCTCTGATCCTAATGCAACCACAATGGCCCAGAGGGTGATGCAGTATCAGGCGGCTATTCAGTTAGCGGCACAAGCCCCACAGATGTACGATATGCCTGAGTTGCACAGACAGATGCTGGAAACAATGGGGCTTCAGGATGTAGATCGTATCCTGCCAGATAAAGATAACATTAAACCTACTGATCCTGTATCAGAGAACGAGAACTTAATTAACGAGAAACCAGTTAAGGCTTTCTCCTATCAGGATCATCTTGCTCACATTACAGTTCATATGTCAGCAATGGAAGACCCACGTATTCAACAGCTTGTATCTCAATCTCCTAAGGCCGGGGCTATACAGTCAGCCGCCGAATCGCATATACGCGAACACCTTGCGTTCTTGTACAGGGACGAGATTGAAAAACAAATGGGTGCGCCATTACCTCCTGAAGGAGAGCCATTACCTATTGATGTTGAGAAGCAACTATCTAGTCTTCTGGCTGAAGCGGCACAGAAACTTCTACAGAAAGACAAACAGGAAGTAGCACAAGAGCAAGCGGCTCAAGCGGCGCAAGATCCAGTTCTCCAGCAACAGCAACAAGAGCTTCAGATACGTGCATCAGAAGTTCAACGTAAAGCCGCCGCTGATCAACTCAAAGCGCAAACTGAAATTCAGAAAGCAGAAATGGTTGACGAGAGAGAGCGAGAACGTATAGACTCTCAGGAAAGAATAACGGGAGCACAAATCGGCGCAAGGATTACTGAGGAGCTTATCGAAGCAGAAGTTAAAAGTGCAGAGCTTACTGAGAAACAAAAGATGGAAGGCGCTAGATTGGGTGTCGAGATTTCCAAACAACTTTTGGAAAATGAAAGAAAGGAAGAGTAATGGCAAAAGAACCTAAAGCTAAAAAAACGGTTGCCAAGAAAAAAGCTCCGGCAAAGAAAGCCCCGGTAAAAGAAGTAATGCCTACGGTCACAGAGGACGGAGAAATTATGACAGCGGCTCAAGCTAAATCAGCTTGGGCTAAAAGGAAAAAAGATTAATGGAAGGCCACGACTTAGCGGCACTTCTACAAAAGAGATTGCGTGATTTAATGAACGACTTAGCTGATACAGTTTCATTAGGAGGCGCACAAGACTTTTCCGAATACCAACGTCTTGTAGGAAAGATAGAGGGTTTAGGAATAGCAGAACGTGAACTTCTCGACATCGCCAAGATAGAAGAAGAGAAAGAGTAGCGCAGAGGGAACCATCGTCCCTGTTAAGTACGATGAGCAGAAAGGAAGCAACATGGCTACGCAAGTCATTGATTTAGAAGAAGAAAAGAAAACAAAGGCAACAACACAACTCCCTGAACCATCAGGTTATAAACTCCTGATTACAATCCCAGAGATAGAAGCAAAGACACGAGGCGGTATTCTAAAACCCGATAAGCTTATAGACGAAGAAAGAGTCTCAAGCGTTGTGGGCTTTGTAACAAAAGTAGGCCCGGATGCTTATCAGAATAAAGAAAGGTTTCCGTCAGGTCCTTGGTGTAAGGAAGGAGACTTTGTCTTGTTCCGTGCGTTTCAAGGAACTCGTATTAAAATACATGGTCAAGAGTTTCGTCTTATAAACGATGATACTGTTGAGGCTGTTGTTGATGATCCAAGGGGGTATGAAAGAGCATGATAAACGAACCCAAAGAAGTTGTAGAAGAAGCTGAGATTACTGAAGAGGATTTCGGCGACATCGAAGTAGAAGTGGTGGACGACACCCCACCAGAAGATAGAGTAGCCAAGAGAGACGAGAAAGCATCGCCTGAAGAAGATGTAGAGGACGATGATGATGAGATAGGTCAATACTCTGACAGGGTGCAAAAACGAATCAAAAAACTGAAGTACGAGTTTCACGAGCAACGTAGGGCTAAAGAAACGGCCCAGCGTCAGAGTGATGAAGCAGTAGCTCATACTCAAAGAACAATCGCTGAAAATAAAAAACTTAAAGAGTTGTTGCAAAAAGGTAATGAAGCTTTGTTTACGGCGACTCAATCTAAGTCTGATACAGAACTTAGTTCTGCTGAAAGAGACTTTAAAGAAGCTTACGATGCTGGAGATACAGATCGTATTGTTGAAGCACAACGTAGAGTGAACGAAGCTCTATACGAAAAAAGGAGCGTAGAAGATTTACGACCTTTACCTCAGGAGACTGTCGCCCAACAACAGCAACCTGCTCAAATGGCGCAACAAACACAGCAGTCTCTTGATCCAAGATCCATCCAATGGTTACGAGACAATCCTTGGTTTGGACCCAACGGTGATGATGAAATGACCTCTTTCGCCTATGGTGTCGATGCTAAAATTAGAAAGCAGGGTATTGACCCGGCTACTAATCCTGACGCATACTACGGCGCAATAGACGAAAGGATGAGGTCTGTTTTTCCTGATCACTTCGGCGGCGAAGAAACTGTAGAGACAACGGTGGAAACATCGGCGCGTACAGAAGCTCCTCGCAAATCCGTGGTTGCTCCCGCTACAAGAGGTGGAAAGCCCCCACGCAAAGTACAGCTAAATAGTACCCAGTTAGACATCGCCAATAAACTGGGTGTGACACCTGAGCAATATGCAGTAGAAGTGGCAAAAGGAGAAATGGCGCATGGAAGATCGTAAATTAAGAGATCACGATACTCGTGAAGTTGAATCAAACACATCACGCAATGATACCCCTTGGGTACCGCCTTCTATACTTCCAGATCCAGACCCGCAGGATGGTTGGACGTTTAGATGGATTCGCAGTTCGATGATGGGTCAAGCTGATAACACCAATGTATCAAAAAAGTTTCGAGGAGGTTGGGTCCCTTGCAGGGCAGAAGACCACCCAGAGTTGTGCATCCTTTCGGATGTAGGATCTCGGTTCGGAACGGACGGGAACATTGAGGTCGGTGGACTTTTGCTGTGCAAAATGCCAGCAGAAAAAAACCAGCAGAGAGCGGCTTATTATCAAAAAGTAGCTGAAGAACAAATGGCGGCAGTAGACTCAAACTTTATGCGGGAGAACGATCCTCGTATGCCTCTTCTTGAATCGGAGAGAAAGACGAGGGTAGACTTTGGCAGAGGAGGGCGTTAGCTCTTCTCATAACATAAGGAGATTGAATCATGGCTGGTTCAACTGAAGCACCTTATGGGATGGTTCAAGTAGGAATACTTGGTCAAGGGTATAACACTGGTGGACAGACACAGTATCCACTAGGGTCGAATAACACTAATGCGATTTTTGCAGGGCAACCTGTTCATTTTGGTGCTGGTGTTACAACCGCTATTGCGGCTACCCCTACGACTACGTTTTCTGGTACTAACACCCCTATAGGTATAGCTTGTGGCTTTCGTTACGTTGACGGGACTACAGGTGCACTTACTTTCAGCAACCATTTGGTAGCAAGTGCAATGACCGCGGCAGGTCACTCAGACGTGCAAGTGTTCGTTTGGGACAATCCTCGCGCTGTGTTTAAGGTTCAAGCAGATGCGGCAATGGCTTCGACAGATCAGGGTAAGAACTCTGCGTTGACGAATATCACTGCTGTAAATACTTTGGACCTAAGTAAACAGAGTAAAATGACGGTAGACGCTGATGCGGCTACTACAGCAACCTTGGCAGTTCGTGTAGTTGGTTTATTTGATTCTCCAAATAACAACTGGACTGATGCTTTTCCAGACGTTCTAGTTACATGGAACCCCGGTGTGCATCAGTACGACATGTCAACATTAGCATAGGAGGCTAAGTAGATGGCTATTTCAAGAGCACAAATGCTGAAGGAGCTTCTTCCCGGCCTTAATGCGTTGTTCGGTTTAACTTATGAAACTTACGAGAATGAGCATGAAGAGGTCTATGAGACAGAGACTTCAGATCGTTCCTTTGAGGAAGAAGTTAAATTGACAGGTTTTGGTCAAGCCCCGGTTAAACCCGAAGGTGAGGCTATTGCCTACGACACGGCTAGTGAGAGTTTCTCAGTTCGTTACAACAACGAAACCATTGCGATGGGCTTTTCCATCACAGAGGAAGCTATGGAAGATAACTTGTATGATTCGCTTTCAGCGCGTTATACGAAAGCTTTGGCAAGAGCTATGGCGTACACCAAGCAGGTGAAGGCGGCATTTCCTCTTAACCAAGGACTTCCTACCACTAACAACTTTAACTCCGGCGACGGTGTTTCATTGTTCAACACCGCTCACCCAACTGTTGCTGGCGGCACAAACTCGAATACTCCAACGACTCAAGCTGATCTTAATGAGACCAGTCTTGAAGCGGCGGTTATTCAGATTGCTGGCTGGGTAGACGAGAAGGGTCTTTTGATCGCGGCTCGTCCACGTAAGCTAATCGTACCGCCAAACAACATGTTTGTGGCTACACGAATCCTAGATTCGGAAGGTCGCACGGGTACGGCTGACAATGACATCAATGCTATTAAACATAATGGTACGATTCCAGAAGGCTATGCAGTGAACCATTTCCTCACTGACACAGACTCTTGGTACCTTACCACTGATGTTCCTAATGGCATGAAACACTTTACACGTGTTCCTCTTCAGACTTCTATGGATGGAGATTTCGACACAGGTAATGTGCGTTATAAAGCCCGCGAAAGATATTCCTTTGGTGTATCTGATCCTCTCGGCATCTTCGGGTGCGAAGGCGCGTAAGGCCGTCACTTTAAGGGGGGAGCTTGTCTCCCCCTTTAATTTAACATTAGGGGTGTAAGAATTATCATTTGATGCTATACTAACATTACTGGGATAAATTAGACCTAGCGACTGGCCCAGCAGACGCTTACACGACTCTAGGTCAAAACTGCTTTGTAAGGAGCTTACTATGGGTAATACCACTTTTTCAGGACCTATCCTCGCTGGTCCTATTGATACCACTACAGGAACGACTATTGGTCAGGACATAAAAAACACAGGTCATGTGGTTATGTCTCAGGCCAGTGCGTTCGCTTATACGGACACAAGTGTTACAAACACCAATATTGTGATCCCCGCTAACTCCCAAATTATTGACATTGTCATTGATGTTGAGGTTGCCTTCAATGGAGGTGGAGTTAAGCGTTTAGATATAGGAAAGTCTGGTGGACTAATCACTGCTTTCTTAAACACGTTTGATCTAGCAGGAACAGTAGGAAGAAAGTATCCAACTACTGAAGCTGGTGGTGCGTTAATCTGGGCTGACGTTGGAGCAAGTGACGTTAAGATAACTTTTCAGTACACTGATACAGGTGGCGGCGTTTCTGCTGGGAATGGTTACTTTACGGTCTTATATGCACAAGCTCTTAATTTGAAGTAACAGGAGGATAATATGAGTGAGAGCGATTTAAAAACATTCACTTTCACCTACTCCACTGGCGCTGAAAGCAAGAGTAATCCTGCCGCAGATGATGATGTTGTAGCTGATTCTCAGGCTAATACTGATAATCAGTTCTACGTGAACCTTAACGGTGGCTGGGCAACAGCAGGAGATGGTGACGGTATCTGTACATCACAAAGTGTGAACGGACAGTTATCTATTAACGGCGCTGACTCAGAGGAAGTGGGTGGACTAAGACGTGTTAACTATCCGCTTAATCAACCTCGTCGGGTTTCTTTAACATCTTCTCAGAATAACTCTGGTGTCACCCTTACTATCAAAGGTAAAGACGGTGCAGGTCTGGAGATTACTGAGACCGTTACAGGGCCTAACAACGCAAGTGTCTACACGACAAACATCTGGACTGAGATTAATATGATCTACAGTAGCTCGGCAACTAATGCCCTTACGATTGGGGATAATGCTGGACATATTGTTCTAGATGAACTTGCAAGGCTTGTGTCTGTTACGTCTGATGGTAACTCCAGTTCAATAACCTACACGGTTACGGGTCTGGATATTTACAATAACGTGATGACTGAAGATATTACTGGACCCAGTAGTTCTGTCACTAACGGTACTAAGTATTTTAAATACATAGCATCTGTTAAAGGCAGTGCATCCGATTCGAATAATATTAAAGTCGGTGCAGTTGCGGGTATCCGCATTGTTGTTAACAACCAGAATACCAGACTTAAAAACTGGTATATGGTTCAAGCCGCAAATGCAGGTAAGGCAGAGATCACGTTGGAGAATGGTGCAACATCAAGTGCGTCAGGAACGGCCAAGTTGGTTTTTAATCCGGGGCAAGGTGATGGTGTAGTTAATTATCCCAGCATAGGTGATAACGGTATTCGATTTAAAGACTCTATGAGTTTGGATATGGCAGTGGACACAGACCTTCTTACGTCTGTGACATTCATGTATGCAGGATAAAAAGATGAAGGCGCAGGATCTACAAGCTGAACTGATGGCACACGAAAGAGAATGTGCTGTAAGGTGGGAAGCTGTAGGTCGTCGCCTGAGTCGCATTGAGACTGTTATCTATGCGTCTAATGTCGCTATTATAGCTGGCTTGTTTGCGGTTATAGTGGAGGTCATGGAGTGAGTGCTAAAGAAAATAAGATCGCTAAAGTTATGCGAGAGTTTAAAAACGGCACACTAAAGAGTAGTACAGGTAGGAAAGTAACAAGTGATAAGCAAGCAAAGGCTATAGCAATTAGTGAAGGGAACAAGGTTATGCGTAAAAAGTTTAATGGTGGTGGAGGCGTTAAGAAGAAAAAGAAACAAGGGTACAATGCTAAGTTAGATGAGTCTCTTGGTTCTCGTAATCGTAAGACCAAGGGTAAGCTTGGTGCCCGTCGCAGAGAAAGCGAAGGCATGGAGAAGAAGATGGGGCGTCGTAAGTTTGCCGCCGTCAAAACTATGGACAAGGGCAGAAAGAAAAGGAAAGCGTAATGCCAACATTAAATCCTAAGACAGCTAAGATTAACAACATCAACACGGGAGATGCGTATGGTCGTATGCCTGTTGAGGTTGAAGGAACTGGTGGTGATGTAGGAGAAGCTAAGAAGCGGCGCGTTCCTGCTTATGGTGTAAACAAAGGTGGTAATGTAATCAGACAAACTAAAGGTCTGGATACTTACGGCCCAATGGCATAGGAGAATAAGATGCCCGGAAAAAAAAGCAAAGGTAGTGTTGTAGACGATTTATATAAAAGTGATCGTCAAGCAGTAAAAGAAGTTTACGGAAATGTTGGCCCTCAGGACATCATTAATTCTTTGAGAGGCCAGAAAGGGAACGTAAGCGCTAGAAGGTCAATGTTAGAACGCGCTAGAGCCAGAAGGGATGCCCGCGACGGTATTTCTAATGTTAGAACCAGAGTTCCTAGAGAAATGGATGACGAAGTTCTTTTAAATGCTGGTGGATACATGGGTGGGTCTTCCATGTCAGGACGCGGTACAATGGCCGGAGAGCTTGGGCGAAAAGGAAGTATGTCTGTGCGTGAAGCTGGTGAGGACATGAATGAACTAAGTAAACGCCGCCGTGGTATGCAAGGCGGGGGTTCTGTTGCTTCTAGTTCTTATAACAGGAACTACAACCAGAAGAATAAATAATATCTTGAGTACATAAGGTATAGACAATGGCTATTGAGACAACTGCAACTTTTAATCTCGACATTAACGAGATGGCTGAAGAAGCTTTTGAAAGGGCTGGTCTGGAGATGCGGTCTGGTTACGACCTTAGGACTGCTCGACGTAGTCTTAACCTTATGGGTTTGGAGTGGCAGAACAGAGGTCTTAATCTTTGGTGCATTGAAGAAAAGAACTTCACGTTTACTGAAGGAACAGAGACTTACACTTTAGAGGAAGATACCTTAGATATACTAGAAGCTATTGTGCGAACTAATCCGGGAAATGCAAATTTGCAAATTGACACAAGCATCGCAAGAGTGTCTCCCGTTACATATGCACAAGTCCCTGACAAGTTAGACAAAGGCCGACCTAATCAATACTGGATAGATAGACAGCAATCAGGACCTGTTATCCATGTGTACCCTACAGCTAGCTCTGAGTTTACGAGCGCTCAGTTTGTTTACTGGCGTATCAGGAGAATGACAGATGCGGGGAGCAAGGGGTCTAATAACTATGATATACCCGTATTGTTTCTTCCGGCTATGACCGCAGGGTTAGCTTATCATATTGCTTTAAAGAAACCTGAAGCGGCGTCACGGGTTCCTCTCTTAAAGAGTGACTATGAAGAACAGTTTGAATTGGCGGCAGAACAGAACAGAGTTAAATCCCCTTTTCGATTCGTTCCCTTCGCGGAGTATTATTAGATGGGGTATCCTTATGCACGAGGAAAATATGCTTACGGATACTGTGACAAAACCGGGTTCCGTTATCCATTAGGCGAACTTGTGTATGAAGTTCAAAAAGGTGTGAAGACTGGTCTTAGGGTAGGCAGAGATATATTTGATCCTGATCAACCCCAAAACTGGGTAGGTGTTATTCCGATTAGCGACCCTCAAGCTTTATTTGATCCTCGTCCTACAGGTGCAACATCGGGGAGAGGTTTGTTTGCATGGGACCCTGTTGGTGATGGCAACAGTGCTAAAGTGCTGGGAGATCAAGGGTTACAGACAATGCGAATCGAATCTGCTATTGGTACAGTAACAGTAACAACGAGTTAGAGATATGGCGTTCACTTATTCAACATTGGTTCAAGCAATTAAAGATTACACAAACAATACGGAAACAACATTCGTTTCTCAAATTGATCTGTTTATATCTAACGCTGAACAACGGATATTAATGGAAGTACAGCTTCCTGAGTTTCGAAAGAATGTTTCTGGAACTTTATCTAAGGATAACAAATACTTAGGACTGCCGAGCGACTTCCTTGCTCCGTTCTCTTTATCGGTATTTACTTCTAACAATTATCATTTTCTTATAAACAAAGATGTTAACTTCTTACAGGAATCCTATCCTGATATAACGGAAACAGGAAGACCTCTTTACTATGCAATATTTGATTCGGGCAATCTGTTGGTAGCGCCTCTTCCTGATGTAGACTATTCAATGGAGTTGCATTATGTTTATAGCCCAGCAGGTATGTCATCTGGGAATACCACTACATGGTTGGGAACTAATGCACCAGATGCTTTACTGTATGCTACATTATTAGAAGCGTACATATTTATGAAAGGTGACGCAGAGCTTATGAATTATTACCAGACACGTTATCAGGAAACCTTGCCAAGGCTTAAAAATCTTGGAGAAGGGCGAGACAGGAAGGACGTTTATCGTTCAGGCCAACTTCGTATCCCGGTGACGTAATATGGATGCGTCAGTAGGAAGTACAGATGTGGGCAATGTTCAAGTATACACAAGCAATGATAGGGGACATTCCCCTGAAGAGATCGCAGAGATGGCGGTTCAAAGGATATTTTATATATCTCAAGAGGCTGATCCGCATATACGCGACCAAGTCATGGCGTACCGTGAAAAGATTAAAGTTGTTATCGCGGAGTACATGAAGAAGGCCATAGCTAGTGATAGAACCACGCTATGGAATGTTTTGAAAAAAGAAGGTTTCCATGAGGAAGCCGAGATTATAAGGAGGCTGTAATGGCAATTACTCAAGCAATGTGTGGTTCTTACAAAAAAGAGATCACATGTGGAATACATTTTTGGATGCAACACTCAAGGGCTAGTGGAGCTAACATAGCGGCTGATACGTTTTACATAGCGATGTTTACTAACTCAGCTTCTCTTGATCAAGACACTACAGGCTATACGGCTAGTAACGAAGTAAGCGGTACAAATTACACCGCCAAAGGACAAGCTTTAACTAGTGTTACTCTAGGTTTGTCGGATAACAGTAGTGCTGTTCCCACAGCCTTCTTGGATTTTGCAGATACAACGTGGGGTTCTTCCACAATATCTAACGCAAGAGGTGCTTTGATATATAACTACACTTTAGCTACGGCAGGTAGTGGGGCTGGCGTTAACAATGCGGCTTACCCAGCAGTTTGCGTATTAGATTTTGGTGGGGATAAATCCTCCAGTTCTGGTGACTTTACTATTACGTATCCAGCTAATGACGCCAACAACGCAATGATTCGCTTGGCTTGATTAAATGGCTACTACTTTTGCCGTAACAGTTTCCAATCCCGGAAGCGGTAATAAGTATTACATTGATAGTGTTCTTCAGGATACTGTTAATTTAGTAGAAGGCGCTACTTATATATTTGATCAGTCTGCTGGTTCAAACTCTGGTCATCCACTGCGGTTTTCTGCAACGTCTGATGGAACACACAGTGGAGGCTCTGAGTATACTACTGGAGTTACAACAGCAGGAACTCCGGGATCTTCAGGTGCTTATACACAGATTGTAGTAGCGATAGGCGCTCCTGTTCTTTATTACTATTGCACTAATCATTCAGGAATGGGGGGAACAGCTAACACCCTTACTAATGTTTCGGTTGATGTGATATTTGGTAGTGGTTGGGGCCGTGCTGGATGGAGCACCGGGACGTGGAGTCAGCCCGGAATTAATTCTTTTTCTATGGCGGCTTCTCTTGGAACTGAGACAGTTGTTGAGGGCACAGGTATTAATGTTACTGCTAGTGGTATATTAGGTACGTATTCTCTTGGTACTTATGCTGTTAATCAAGGGACAGGAGTAACCATTGTCGAGAGCGGTGTAGCTATTGCTTCGGCTATTGGAACTCTGACAAGTGTAACTGGGGTTGCTAATGTTACCCTATCGACAGGAACGCAAGGTTCATATAGTATAGGAGCAATATCTGTAACAGGCGGTATTAACTTTGCTGTAACAGGAGTCCAAGCTGTTGGAGCTACTGGCACAGAAACAGTGACCCAAGGATCGGGAGTTGTTATTGAAGAAACAGGTGTTCAGGCTCAAGGTGCAATAGGTACAGTTTCGGTAGATGATATAAATGTAGGTGTTACAGGTTTAGAGATGACGGGAACAATTAATCTTGGAACGGTGTGGCAACCTATTGTTCCAAATCAAGATCCACAGTGGATCGAAATAGGAAGCAGAAACCAAGCGGCATGAGGAGCTAAATTATGGCAAGTAGTTATACAACAGTTTTTGGTATAGAGGAGATGGCAAGCGGCGACCAATCGGGCGCTTGGGGAACTACTACCAATTATAATTTTGATATTATAGATCGCATAGGATCTTTTAAAGAGGTAACAATAAGTGGTACTTCTCATACATTAACAGTGAGAGAAGCCTCTCCGGGTAGCGGAACTTCCAATGTTCAAGATGGAATGTATAGAGCTATAAGATTTAAAGACGGTGGAGATATTGGAGGAAACTGTACTCTTACAGTAGCTCCGAACACTGCGGCTACATACTTTATTATGGAGAACGCCCTGTCAGCTAGCAGAGAGATTATAGTTACACAGGGAAGCGGAGCTAATGTTACCATACAGAATGGAAAGAATGTTGCTATTTTTTGCGATGGCGCAGGTTCTGGTGCTATTGTTTATAATGCTTTAGAAGATTTACAGGTAACAACCTTAGAAGTTACGGGTGCTTCGGCTCTTGATGGAAACACGCAAGTAGGAGGAACATTAGGAGTTACGGGCGCTACGACTTTAAGTTCTACTTTGGGGGTTACATCCGCTACCACTCTAAGTTCTACCGCCGCTGTAACGGGCGCAATAACGGGAAGCGACGGCGCTACTTTAGCTAAAGAAGATTCTGGAACTAACACAGTATTAACTCCTTTAACCGTAAAACGTACCAGCAGTGCAACTCCAGCTATTGGTATAGGAACAGGTATGGATTTTGTCACGGAGACTGGCGCAGGAAACAATGAAATAGGCGCGGCTATACAATCTATTACCACTGATGTTACCAGTACGAATGAAGACTTTGATTTATTATTTAAGTTAATGGCTGGGGGTTCTGCCGCCGCTGAAAGACTTAGGATAAAATCTACAGGTAAGGTTGCATTTGCTAACAGCGCTTACGCCAGCGTTCAAGTGAGTGGCAGTGCTACAGGTGCTACAACCTTAGACTTTGATACTTATCAAAACTTTTTTCTTACAGCGAGTGGAAACGTAACACTATCTAATCCTACAACAGAAAGTATAGGGCAATCTGGGGTTATTGTTTTTGCTCAGGATGGATCAGGAAGCAGGACTCTTTCTCTAGGCACTCAGTTCTATGCTCCCGGTGGAACGCTTACAATTTCTACAGCGGCTTCTGCTATAGACATTATACCTTATTTTGTTTGGGCGGCAGACAAGATAGCATTAGGAACTCCACAGCTAGCACTGGCTAATGTATCTTAGGGAGAAAATAAATGTCAGGTCCTTTATCTTCTAATCTATTTTTTAGTAGCACAGGTACGTCTTTGGTATCAGTAGATAACTCTGCTTTATACGTCAGTGGTAATAGTGAAACACTAACTAAGACATATGCTAGTGCAGGGAACAGACGCACTTGGACTTTTTCTACATGGGTATACAGAGGAAAACTAGGAACAACTCAAGGTATATTATCTGCTGATGTTGGAGCAGGAAACTGGGCAGAAATTAGGATACACTCCACAGACTATCTTTGGGTATATTTTCAAAATGCTGGTGACGGTAATTTTCAAACTTCTCCTTTATTAAGAGATATTGGTTGGTATCACATTGTTGTTGCATTAGATACAACCAAAGCTGTCGCAAGCAATAGATGTATAATTTATATAAATGGTGAAAGAGTAACTACTTTTGTTGCAACAACAAATCCATCTTTAAATTTAGAACAAGCTATAAATGATGATGTAGCCCATAATATAGGGTGGACAGGAGCAAGCAGTGAGTATCTAGATGGATATTTGGCTGAAACAGTTTTTATAGATGGTTTACAATTAACTCCTACTAGCTTTGGAGCTTATGATTCATCTGGCTTGTATTGGACACCTTTAGCTTCTGCTACAATTCAAGAACTGACATTTGGAACTAATGGTTTTTATTTAGCCAATAAAGTAACTGATGCACCACAATTAGATTTTCAAGGTGGAGATGATAATACTGTTGTTCTATCTCAGTATTACACTCTTTTACATTTCGATGGTAGTGATACTTCAACTACTTTTACTGACAGTAGTTCATTCGCCTCAAACTGGACCGCAAATGGTAATGCTCAATTAGATACAGCGCAAAAGAAATTCGGTACAGCTTCTTTATTGCTTGATGGAACTGGTGATTATGCTTCTCATTCATCGTTGGCTACAGTTGGAACTCAAAATTTTACCATAGATTTTTGGGTAAGACGTAATGGAGCAAATACAGATAATGCTTTATTAACTTGGGGTGATTCTGGGGCCGATACGGGGTTGCGTATATTAACAAGCACCGACAATAAATTAATTGTATCAACAGGAAACGCGGGAATTATTGGAACAAGTGATCACTCAACATCTTTACCTGATGAAACATGGGCGCATGTTGAAATGGTGCGGTCTGGTAGCACTTTATATTTATTTCAAGATGGAACACTTCTGTCGTCTAAATCTTTTAGTTATAACCTAAGTTCCACATCTGCGTGGTGGATAGGAGATGATGTTGTCTCTGCGGCCCCATCAAATTTTAATGGTCATATTGATGAGGTAAGAATTGTAATAGGTTATGCGGCTAACACTAGTGGGTTTACCCCTCCAACATCTGCATACAGTAATCCACCTACAGCTAATAACTGGACAAATAATAATACTGTTACAACTAATCCTCATACCCCAACAAATGTGTATGGATTATTAAATACTTTATCTCTTACAGCAACTTATCCGGGAACAATATCAGGAGGAAATTTAACTTTCTCAGGCAATGCTAGTGGGTATTGGAGTTCTGGTATTTACGCAACTCTTCCTTGTGAGGGTAAATTCTACTGGGAGGCAAAAGCTACCAGCCTATATGGTACAAACGCATATCTTGCATTAGGTGTTGCTCCAATGGATTTAGCAAGGATTGGTGGAGGTTCTGGAGTTTCACCGGGAGGTACTGCGGGCGTTGCAGGTGGATCGTTATTTTTTAATGGAGGATCGACTACAAATTTATGGTCAAACGGATTATCCCAAAATGATAATATTTATTCTGCACTTACTATTTCTACGAATGATGTTATGCAAGTTGCGTTTGATGCGTCAAATGGAAAACTTTGGTATGGGAAAAACGATACATGGTATAATTCTGGAGATCCTGCTAACGGAACAAACCCTAGCTCTACATTAACTGCTACAGATAAATATTGGATGCCGTGGTTTGGCAGTTACACAGCTAATTCTACATGGGTAGTTAATTTTGGAGCATCTTCTTTTGCAGAAACAAAACCATCAGGATTTGATATTTTAAATACAACTAACTTAGCATCTGCTATAACTCGCACAGCATCTGACACTAACAAATACTTTGACACAATACTCTACGAAGGAAATGGTGATAGTCAAAGAGTTGGACAGTTTCAGCCGTTTACAGATACTTTTACTGTAGCTTATGGTGCTTTAGTTCCAGCTACAGGAGGTTTAAGTAGAACATTTGATGAAGCTGGAAATAGACAAATATTTAGTCTATCTACATGGTTTAAAATTGGACAAACTGGAGAGCAAGAAGCCAGTGTTGGAGTTACACTGTTTGGTACAAAAAATGGTTCATCTAACAGTGAGTCAACGTGGTTTGTTGTTAAATTAAATACGTCTAATCAGCTTGTCGTCAGTATCTGGAATGACCTTATTACAACTAGAACATTTGAAGATACTAGTCAGTGGTATCATCTATTAGTAGCAGTAGACACAACTCAAGGTACAACAGCAGATAGAATAAAAGTGTATATCAATGGTGTTCAAGAAACATCTTTTGGAACTGCGAACTATCCAAGCTCAAGTGCTAGTCTTGCATGGGGATTAGATAGTACAGCACATTATGTTGGTATACATAATGATGGTAGTAATTATGAGTGGAATGGATATTTAGCCCAAACTGCCTATATTACTGGTTCTCAATTAACTCCTAGTAGCTTTGGTCAAACAGATACCAGCACAAATAGATGGATACCTAAAGATATATCTGGTCTTACTTTTGGTAGTGCAGGATTCTTCCTAGATTATGCAGATAGTGGGAATGTAGGTGACGATGAATCTGGAAATACTAATGACTTTACAAATATCAACAGTGTGGCACGGGTAACAGACTCACCAACGACAAATATAACAGTATTAAGTCCAAATAGAAATCTAACTGGTGGTACACCGTCAAATGGTAACAGGACTATTTTAACTGGTAGCTCTCAGTATGGTCCAATATGGACAGAGATGGGACTATCATCAGGTAAATGGTATTGGGAAGCTGTTGTCACAGCAAAATCAGCAACTAACACATATGCTATGATAGGTGTTACATTTGGTGATGCGACATCTACAACACAAGAATTAGGCTATCGTCCTCTTGATTTTGGTTATTATTCATATGATGGAAGGGCTAGAAATAATAATGCGTGGGTAACCACAGGTTGGGCAACATGGGTGCTTAATGATGTGATGGGTGTTGCTCTGGATATGGATGCTAAAACAGTATCTTTTTATAAAAATAATTCGCTCCAAGGGTCGGTGGTTTTACCTTCTGATGGTCCATATTATCCAGCATTTTGTGATTGGGATGGAAGTAGTACAGTAACATGGACAACTAGATTTGCTTCTGCTGATTGGAGTTATTCTGCACCAACAGATCATATTGCTATTACTCAAGATAACATGACATCCTCAAATCAATTCATCTCAGCATTTAGCTGGATCAAAAACAGAGATGCCACTGATAACCATATGTTATTTGATCGTGTGCGTGGTCCTTTTAAAGATATTCACTCCAATGATATGGTTGATGAAGTTACAAATGTTAACACCTTACAGCAATTCTTAGCTGGTGGTATTCAAGTTGGTAATGATGTTGAAGTCAACACTGCCAATGAATCATATGTACTTTGGGATTGGATGATGGAAGCTACTGGTACAGGTAGTTCAAACGAAGATGGAAGTATTAATACTACCTCTACATTAGTTGATCAGACTTTAGGAATGAGTATATCAACCTATGTAGGAACTGGAAGTAACGCAACGATAGGTCATGGACTAGGTGTAAAGCCGGGACTAATACTTTTAAAAGTTTTAAATAGTGGTGGTTCGGCTGAATGGATTGTTTATCACTCAGCCCTTACAACTGGATCAGCATTGTTTCTAAATAGTGCTGTTACACAAGCCGCTTCAGCAGGATATTTTAATAATACTCAACCTACCAGCAGTGTCTTTACAGTTGGTACTAGCACCTACAATAACGCAAGTGGTAAAAACCATGTGGCATATTGTTTTAGAGACTCACAATTTATTAGTATTGGAAGCTACACAAATAATAATAATGCAAATGGTACGTATGTTCCAACAGTTAACAGTCTTGGGGTTCCTATCCAACCAGCTTGGGTGTTAACGAAAACACTTGCTAGTGCTAATTGGATGATAAATGACGTTAAAAGAATAGGATATAATGTAGATAACAATTCCCTTTATCCTAATGCAACTACAGTAGAGTCAACTGCCGATGTGATGGATATAGTAACTGGAGGATTTAAACTTAGAACAAGCAATGATCCAAACTATTCAACATCAACAACAATATACATGGCAATAGGTACACCCATCATTGATGTTGATGGTAGAATTATAGCTGGAAGATAATGGTAGTTGCAGAAACACTAGCAGGAATTGCTTTAGTAAATAGTGCGGTAAAAGGAATAAAAAGTGCGATAGGAACAGCAAAAGATATTTCTGACATTGCAGAAGATATTGATAATTTATTCAAAGGAGAGAAACAGGTAAGACAAGAAGCGCATCCAGTAGTAGGAAAATGGGATGCTTTGTTAAGAAGGACTATAGGGAAAACTGCTGACAAGTTCTCCATAGGAACTATAGCCAAAGAAACAATAGAAGAGAAATTAGCAGAAGAGCAAGTATTTAAAATGCGTCTGCTTATAGATAGAAGGTTCGGAGTAGGCACGTGGGACGAAATATTAGAAGAAAGAAAAGCAAGAATTAAAGAACACAATGCAGAAAAGAAACGTATACGAGAAGAAAAAAAAGAAAAGCAAGATAAGTTCTACAAAATACTTGAAACAGTATTAGGTCTTGTAGCAGTAATAGGAGCGGGATTAGCTTTGATTTTTTATATTCATTGGATAAAGAAGTAAATGGAATTTACGATTAGAGATCTAGCGCAATTTGGAGCTATAGCCGTATCTTTAGTCGGAGCTTTTATAACAGCTAGGATACAGATTAAAACTTTAATGGAAAAGATGAACTTACATGAAGACAGGTTGTTCAGTATGGATAATCGTTTAGACCAAGCAGAAAGTGCTCGTGCGGCTATTGACATAAGAGTTAACACATTAGCTGAAATTAATAGTGTAAAGGCATTAGAAAAAAGGAATGTAGAATTTGCGGAGCTAGCTACGATGACACGTATGTTAAGTAAAGAAGTAGATTTATTGAGGAAGCTTCACAATGGAAATCACCCACCCGTATCGTAATTGTATAGGAGGTTAAAATGTGGGCAGTAGTTAAAATCAATCAGGTCACTCAGGTAATTCATGGGGGCGCTGGGGTAGTAATAGAAGATGTTCGCCATCCTCCCACAATATTCGGTAATGCTTGGACCGACGCGCAAAGAGCAGAGATTGGTATTTTCCCCTATCAAGAGAGCAATAGAGATGATAGGCATTATACCTATAGGGGAGAAAGGCTGGACATACAAAAGGATAGGGTAGTTAAGGTGTGGGACATTGTAAAATCTAAACCTATAGCAGATCTAAGAAATGAATACATTAGACAAACAGATCAGACAGCAATACAAAAATTAAGTGCGACTGACTGGTATGTTACTCGAAAGACAGAAACATCTAAAGCTATACCAAAAAAAATATCTGATCATAGAGAGGCTATTAGAACGGCGTGGGAAAGCATTGTATCAGCCATTAAAGGATGTTCAAATGTTGATGAGATAAAACTTTTATTAGCGCCTCCTAAAGATAAAAAGGGAAACCCTACTGAAGGTAACCCCGCAATGTACGATTGGCCTGATGATTTGGATTAAAAATGAGTCTTCAAAATTTAAAATTTCGCCCCGGCATAGTAAGAGAAACCACCTCTTATACTAATGAAGGGGGATGGTATGATGGGGATCTTGTAAGGTTTAGGTTTGGGTTGCCTGAAAAAATAGGTGGCTGGGAAAAAGTTACCTCGAATACCTTTCAAGGTTCCTGTCGGTCTCTCCATAACTGGATAGCATTTGACGGGTCTGATTATTTAGGTGTTGGAACTAACTTAAAGTTCTATATTGAGAACGGTCTTCAGTTCCACGACATTACTCCTATCAGGAAAACGTCATCATTAACTGCCGCCGCTCTTGCTACGGTTAATACAGAAACTACAGTAACAGTAACAGACCCATCTCATGGAGCATTGCAAGATGATTTTGTTACGTTCTCAGGATTGAGCGATGTAAATGGTATACCTGCTGGTAATCTTAATATTGAACACCAGATAACAAGCATAACTGATTCTAATATTTATGTAATAACAGTAGCATCAGCGGCTACTAGTACAGGAACGGGATCTGGTGGTGATGCTTTTACTGCTACCTATCAAGTTAATACGGGTCCTAATGCGGCGGCTGGAGGAACAGGATGGAGCGCTGGTTTGTGGGGAGGCATTGTAGACGGGGCAACCGCTACCACGCTAAATGGCGCAATAAGTAGTACGAGTTCAACATCTAATATTACCCTGACATCTGCTACGGGCTTCTCCTCAGGAACTACGACATTAAGTTCCGCAGTTATTGTTGGAGACTCTTCTATTTCTTTAGCAAGTGTTACCGGGTTTCCTTCACAAGGAAGTGTTAAAATAAACAGTGAGGTCATTAAGTACGGAACTATAACAGGTTCTAATCTAACCGACTTAACACGAGGAGCTTTTGGGACTACAGAAGCAGGGCATGCTTCGTCTGATACAGTTACCTATCTAGGTGTGGTTCTAATAGATGACGAGCTTATTACTTATACAGGTATATCAACTAACGATCTTACGGGAATTACCCGCGCTACACGAGGAACTTCTGGTGCAACACATTCTGACGGTGCGTCCGTACAAGACGCTAGAACATTTATTGGGTGGGGAGATGCCGCCGCTACGTCTGTTACAAATGAGTTAAGGCTTTGGTCTCAAGACAATTATGGAGAAGACCTTCTCTTTAATGTAAGGGATGGTTCTATATTTTTATGGAAGAAGGCTGATGGTTTAACTAGCCGAGGCGTTTCTTTAGATACAGAAACAGGAGCTATAGATTGCCCAACTATATGCCGTCAGGTTTTGTCTTCTGACCGAGACGGTCATGTAATAGCTTTTGGTTGCAACCCTGTAGGATCGACTACACAAGACCCTCTGTTAATTAGATGGTCTAACTATGAAACAAATCTTGACTGGGAAATTACTGAAAGCGGAACTGCTGGAGATTTAAGTTTAGGATCTGGGTCGGAGTTTGTTAAAGCCGCAGAAACTAAACGGGAAGTTATAATATGGACAGATACTTCTCTTCACTCGTTAACATTTCTTGGACCCCCGGATACATTTGGTCTCGCTCAAATTTCTAATAACATAACTATTGTAGCGCCTAATGCTGTAGCGGCGGTAGATGATGTGATGTTTTGGATGGGACGTGATACGTTCTATAGTTACGACGGAAGAGTACAGACGTTACCGTGTGCGGTAAGACAGAAAGTGTTTGGTAATATTAACAGGGACAGATTGAGAACTATATACGCTGGTGTTAATTCAGAGTTTACTGAAATAATATGGTTCTACCCTTCAGCTAGTGCTACAGAAAATGATTCGTATGTAGTCTATAACTACGGTGAAAAGGTCTGGTACTATGGGAACATGTCTCGAACTGCTTGGATTGATAGGGGCATAAGAAGCTTTCCTCAGGCTACAGGTACACTTACATACCCCTATCTTTATAACCACGAAATTGGCACCGATGATGACGGATCGCCCATTACATCTTATGTGGAGAGTTCACCGTTTGATTTAGGTGAAGGAGAACATTTTGGTTTTATCGACAAGGTTATACCAGATCTTACGTTTGATGGGTCTACTGTAGACTCTCCTGTTGTTGATTTTACCATGCAAGCCAGAAATTTTCCGGGCACTAACTACGATGTTTCTCAGACAGGGAGTGCAACACGGACATCAACAACACCAGTTGAACAGTTTACGAATCAAATCTTTGTTAGAGTTAGAGGGCGTAGTATGTCTCTTAAAGTTTCGAGTAATACAGCAGGAGTGCAATGGAGGCTAGGAACGCCTCGTGTTAATGTAAAGCAAGACGGTAGAAGATAATGTCATTCAAGAGTGGGCTTCCAGTCTTTTCATCTGCGCCAACTGAATATAGCAGAGAATATATGGATGATGTGGTAAGGTTACTTAACTTGTTTGTTTCACAGGTTAACAACCCCGGCAATATACGGGGAACTAATTTAGTCCTTACTGACCTACCAACGAGCGGCTATCTTCTCGAAACAGGTTCGGTGTATAATGACGATGGTACTTTGAAAATAGTTTTAAATAATGTAGGATATGCAGGAGCGGTTAGTGGTGCATTTAGTTTAGGCACAGTAACCGTTACAACAAGTTAGGTAGCGCTATGGATTTTAGAAACCAAAAACATGCTGAAGCTGTATTTGACCAGCAACGCAACTTAGGTCTATCAGGAGACCCTAGTTTTAATCCTCAGACAATGAATCAAGCTTTTGATGCCATAACTAATTTCAAAGCAGATTTTAATCTACTTGATCCTTCAACATGGACAGGTTTGCGTAATATTTCCCGCCCCACTGATCGGGTAGGTAATATGAGTATAGATGAAATAATAGCTGATGGCACAGGAACAGAGTTAGACACGATGAATATGCGTCTCGCCGGACCTGATGGTGTAGATCAAGGGCCATCTTTTTTAGATAAAGGTTTAGATTTTGTAAAGGATGCGGCTGGAGGGTCGCCGATTGGAACAGGTATTAGAGTAAGCACTGACCCTGACCTACCAACTTCAACTAGGGCTGTAGGTGCCGCTCTTCCTGTTCTTACTTCGATGATGCCCGGAATTGGAGGGACTGTAGTTGGTGGTATAGGGTCTATCGCTAATGCAATGGGCTATCATCAGGATCTTAACGCACCGGGAACATATGGTTTAGGCATTACCTCTGCGGGCAACTTGACAGGTACATCTCAAGATCCCGGCGGTGGGTTTGTGCAGTCTGGAGATCTTAATGTTGGTAATGCCCTACGTGATATGCAATCCAATCAATATATAGACACACCATTTGGCGCTCAAAGAGCACAGACAGTAGCTGGTCTTTATGAAGCCAATGAGGGTGCTAATCCGTTCGCTTCGGAAGAAGACTTCATAGAGGCTGGTGGAGAAAGCAACCCCTACAGTGCAGAAGAGATGGCACCAAGATTTAACGTCGATCTCAGTGACTTTGGTGCAGATGATTTAGAACTAGGAGGAACGGCTGAAACAAATTACTCTCTTAGTAACATGCAAGGAAATGCTTTTAACACCATAGCTGGTGCTGTCTACGATGCTGGTGGTGGTTACAACGATGTTAGAGATGCTGTTATTGCGGCTCAAGAGAGTGCGGCTAGTGCATCACTCCCTTCACAAGCTGATCAGATGCAACCAGTCGTAGAAATGTTTTCCGATGACAGTATTACAGGACCCGACACTATGGATAATGCAGACGCATGGGGGTGGTATAACGAAGGTGGTTACGTAGAAGCGGCACAAGATCTAGCTTCTCAGGGACGAGGTGGTGACACCATGCTCATGCACATGCGTCCTGATGAGGTTGCTAGTATGGCGGCTACAGGTACAGTGACACAGAACCCTACTACTGGACTGCCTGAGAACTTCTTAGGTGGTGGCATTGGGGCTGTTCTTGGCCCTGCACTTGGCGCGGCGTTGTTTCCAACTATAGGTCCAGCGGGTATAGCTCTTGCTACAGGTCTTGGGGCAGGTGCTGGTCAAACAGTTGAAGCTATGGCCTTAGGCACTCAAGATCCTTTGAGGCAAGGAATGATGGCAGGACTTACCGCTGGTGTAGGTAGTTACGCTCTTAGCGGTTTAGGTAGTGCGCTTGGAGGAAGCGGTGAAGGTGCTGTTACTAAATTTGGCAATAAAGTTGCGGGGATGCAAGCTACGAAAGTCCCGGACAGGATGCTTCCACAATCTCTTGGTAGCGATGTCGCCCCAACAAGTATAGGAGACGTGGCGTTCAATACGTTTGGAAATGTAAAAGACATGCCGTTTGCGGCACCTTTCGCTCTAGGAGCTATGGGATCTTCTATGGCTGGGGCCGGGGCAGGAGATATGGATTTTGTTAAGACTGGAACAAAAGATCCTATGGAGCCTAGTAAGTTTGAACGCACAGCACGGTACGCTCCGACAGGAGACTTCAGAGAATATGGCTTCGGCCCTCAACAACAATTCTTTGGAGCAGGACAATTCTTCAATGAAGGTGGTTTAGCTCAAGGCGAATCAATGGCAACACAACTGACGGAGCAAGCTATATCTGCTATACGTGGGGATCACCCTGAGCCAAAGATAGCTGTATCACGTTATATAGAAGAGTTTGGCGAAGAAGCTTTCTCTAATTTGAGGGGTCTTGTTATTCAAGAAGACCAGATGATGGAGATGGCTGAAACTGATAATGGTTTATTGAGAGGCTCAGATGGTGGGCGTGATGATCTGAGAAGAGGAAAGATAGACGGTAAGGACGATGTTCGTATTGCAAGTGGTGAGTACATCTTCTCAGCAGATGACGTTGCTTTAGCAGGAGATGGAAACACTGAAGCAGGAGCAAGAAGGTTAGACTTAGTTAGACGTAACCTAAGAAAGAAAGCAACTGGGACAGAGAAGCGTCCCGATTATGTAGGTGAAGAAGGAGTAGAAGAGGTATTTGAAGAGGTGATGACAACTTGATAATATCTTTAGTTCTTCCTGATATGTTAAAATCGTTTTACGATGAGAACTGGGAAGAAGTAAGCAGTCATTTACGATCTCCTGTGGAGCAGTCCGGGGGAAGGTATAGACTAGAAGATGTTTTTCATTCCATATACAATGGAGATTACCATCTTTGGATAGTTTTAGATGAGAAGATAGTGGCGGCGGCAGTCACAGGTTTTACAGACTACCCCCGTAAGAGAATGTTAACATGTCATTTTCTTGGCGGGTCAAGGATGGATGAATGGGTTGAAGATATGGATGTTATATTTGAGAAGTGGGCGCGTGATCATGGGGCTAGTGGTATAGAGCTAACAGGTCGCAAAGGATGGGGAAGAGCATTGGATAAACTAGGTTGGAAACAATCTTTCTTTGTAACGGAGAAGAACTATGAGTAAAGGTGGTGGATCAAGCGGTGCTCAGAAGCCCGTTCAACAAACGGTGACGCAGACAAATTTGCCAGCGTACCTAGAACCCTCTATGAAAAGGTTGATCTCTCGTGCAGAAGGATTGACAGAACCAGATGCTCCATTTGAAAGGTACGAAGGGGTACGTATTGCTCCATTTAGGGAAGAGCAGGAACAGTCTTTTGATATTATAGGAGAGGCAGTTGCGGCTCCAACTACTGCAAGTCAAGCCGCCTCAGAATATTATGGTGGTATATTAGGTGATCCCGGTGGTCAGCCTCGTGGTTATAGGGCTGATGAAGCGGCCTACAAAACACAGACTTATGATCCGTCAGGTTATACAGCTTATATGAACCCTTATCTTGAAAGAGTCATAGATGTGGGACGTCGCCAAGGAGAGCGTGAGTTTGCAGGACAGCAGAAAAGAAATGAAGCCGCCCGTATAGCACGGGGTACACGGGGAGGTAGCCGAGCCGCTATAGATCGGGCTGTAAACAGAGATATGTTTGAAAGAAGGATGAGTGACCGGGCAGATCAACTAAGGATGTCTGGTGTTACAGCGGCGCAACAACAGGCACAAGCTCAGTTTAACCGTGAGCAAGCGGCAAAGCTCCAAGCGGCACAAGCGGCTTCTGCTGAACGACAGCTAGAAAGCACGTATGGATTGAAGGCCGCTCAAGCGGCGATGGCCTCTGATCCTTTAGCATTGAAGGCTGAGTTAGAGAGAGCAAGGGCTATCGGAAGTGTTGGTGAAGCAAGGAGAGGGGTAGACCAAGCGGCGGCTGATCTTGCTTATACGGATTTTATTAGTGAGAGGGATAAGCCACGGGCTGACCTTAACTATCTAGCGGCAATTCTGAGAGGCGTTCCTTCAACAGCAGTCTCAGATGTAATGACATACAAAGCTCCTCCTTCCTTAGGGGGGCAACTAGCGGGCGCTGGTTTAAGTGCGGCGGGTCTTTATAAATTATTATCATAGGTAGAAGACAATGAACATACTTCGACAGCAAGACATATTAAAAGGTGTACCAGATCAAAGATTGATGCAGGAGATGCAGTCACCTAGTGGATCAGTACCACAGTTCTTAGTGATGAGTGAGATGCAACGGCGCAAAGGTATGCGAGACGAGTTCACTTCAAGGCAAGAGTCGCCCTCAACTGTAGCCGAAGATCTTGTTGGAGTAGAAAAAGCACAAGCGGGGTTAGGACCTCAACCACTTGGTGTGGGGCAGTCCCCAACAACTATTCAGGCAGGACTTCCACAACCTGCACAACCTGCTCCCCCCGTGATGATGGAGAGCGGTGGGGTTGTTAAGTATCAAGAAGGGACAGGAGGTATCGGGGTACGCAGTGATGAAGATCTTATAGAGCTTTACAAGCAAATAGATTCTGAAGGGAGACTTAACGGGTCTGCTGATGCGGCTAATGAAGTTCTAGGCGAGTTGCAAGTAAGGAAGATTATTGTAGGAGCTAACCCTTACACACAAAACGTATCGTCTTTAACTGAGCGTTTAATAAAGGGACCTCAAGCTCTTGGAAGAACAGACGAAACAAGTCAACCTACTTTATTGGGAAAAGCAGGTGATACTGTTGCTCCTGTTCCGTTAGCGTCAATGTCGAACAATAACCTTAGGTTGCCTAGGAATATTGCTCCTGATAGTTTAACAGGAGGTGAGTCAACTTTAGAATTATTATCTGAGGTTGGAAAAGAGAATATTACTGCGCCTAGTATTACTGATGGGTCTCCAATAGAAGGTGTAGCAAGAGGGGCGGGGGGAATTCCTCCTACTGAAACTTTTGTTTCACAGGGACTGCCTTATTCAGATGAGGGCTTGGGAGGACGTGATAACCTTTATCGACCTACCGTAGATTTTCTAGACAAGATGGGTGTGGACGTGTCCCCCTCTGGGCCTAAACCAGAGATACCTGCTGATGCTTTAGATGCCTCAAGAGCATTTGCAGACAAGGTAAGAAAACAAAGGGAAAGGAGAGCGCTAGAACTTAAAAACAGAATGGGATTACAACAACAAATTTCTAAACTTAATCGTGAAAATCTTGGACAAAATGTTTTAAATACTGCTTCACCATTTTTTCCTCTTTTAATGGATCGTCGAGATCCAACAGAGGAAGCATCAGCGAAAGCACTAAGAGAGAAAGAAATAAGTAAATTAATCGCACAAGCCCAACCATTACCTCCAGAAGTAGGACTGCCTTATTCAGATGAGGGGTTGGGAGGAGAAGCTTTCGGTCCTATGGATAATGTTCAACGCCCTCGTGTTGATATTGATCCGATTGTACCAAGGGGGGCGCGACCTGTTAATCCTGTTGCTTCTGTTGGTTCGACACTAGCCAATGTTAGTCCTGTTGTTCTTGGCTCAGACCAAGAAGCTATAAACCGAGCAGATGGAGTTGCTTCTAGTGGAGAGTTTGATATTAGAAGTGATGATGCAGGGTTAAATGTTACAAAAGAACAAAATAAAGTTGCTGAAAAAATACAAGAGAACCCGGCTCTAGCTTACGAGAAGATGAGGAAGGATGGCATCAGTGATGCTCAGGCAATGGGACTTATCATGGCTGGTCTTGGTATCATGGAAGCGGCAAGTCAACCCGGAGCCACCGCTCTTGGTTCTTTATCTGGCGCTAAAGCAGGAGTTCAGCAGTACAGTAAAGATCTACAGGCTCTCAATGAGAGGATAGAGAAGAGAAGACTTGCTGATGAAACGACGCGCCTCAAAGAAGCTCAGTTGGATATAAGCGAAATGCAAGCAGGGGCCGCTAAAACTTCTGCTGAGGCGGCAATGCTGAGAGCGCAAGAGGGAAACCCAAAGGCGGCGGCTCTTCAAATAGCAGAGGCTATGAGCAAAGCTACTCCAGCAGAACGAAAAATTCTAGAGAAGGTTCTTGTTTTACTTCGTCCCCCTCGTCCGACTACTGATAAGACTGTGGACATTAAAAAGAAACTGAATGATGCCCGCACTGCATATG
>VTLG01011184.1_pt1 | contig 32800 bp, 40 predicted proteins | sample 4694571 | NCBI WGS metagenome assembly VTLG01 (sample SAMN12604809, study PRJNA352737) | marine metagenome | biome: ENVO:00000447; feature: ENVO:00000209|ENVO:00000569|ENVO:01000036; material: ENVO:00002151; isolation source: viral sequences binned using virsorter ...
TAGAATAGCTAAATCTACCGGTCACAGTTCCGCCATTATCAGATCTGAGCTGGTTTATTTCAGCATGTATTCTTCCTTTATGATTATGTTTTAATATGGTATCAATAAACGTGGTATGGGCCTTGTTTATTTCACGGGCCTGGGCAATCAGTTTCACAGTTGGGTGGGGGTGATTCTGTAAAAAGTTTTTAGTAAATGATGGAGAATTTGTTTTTTCAGTTCGGTCAAATGGTAGGCGAAGTTTTTCAAAGACTTGCGCGATTGAACGTGCAGCCCATATTTGAACATCTACTGATGTTTCTTTTTTTACTTTTTGTAAGCATTCTTTTTCTTGTAATGATAATGTGTTTTTTAATTCAGTCGCTGCTGGGATATCTACACGAACTCCTAAAAAACGCATATCGACGAGGCAAGGAAATAGTTCTGTCTCTAGTTCGAAAATAGAATTTATATCTTGAAAACTTATTTCTTTTTTTAATTCTTGCCATAATGCAAGAGTTATGCTGGCATCTTGTTCTGCATATTCACCAACGTAAAGCGCAGGTAGTTTATACATTTCTGCTTTAGGGTCAACTCCCCAAGACTTCGCAGCTTCATATAAATTTGTTTCACTTTTTGTTTTTCCAGTGTATCTTTTAGAACAGTTGTTTAAGTCATAACGCATTTGATTTTCATCAACAAGGGCCGATGCAATCATCGTGTCTATTATTTTACCGTTCACACTTAAACCACTCGCGCGAATCCAACAGACGTCATACATGGCGTTGTGAAATATTTTATCTGCAGGTGTTTTCAATACATCTTGAAACCAACCTAAAACTTTTTTCTTGTCCATGTTGCCACCGCCTTCGTGAGCAATTGGATAATAAGCAGCCCAGTCATGTACAGCGACAGCAATACCAACGATATTACCATTGCCTGTTACAGAACCAGATCCCATCTTCATCAGGTCAGGGTCTTTAGTCTCTAAGTCAATTGCAATCTCATCGTATTTAGATAGGTTAGGAAATTCTGTAGGTGGCACCCACTCTGTTTGTGGTGCGAACATAGGTTTTTGTATCACTTGTAGTCCCTCTCTATTATCATTTCTATAAAGTGTATTGCTTTCAATAGATCTTGTTTCTTTCCTTTGTCTCTGTGTCTTATTATATATTTTATAGCACATCCCTCCGGATATAACAACTCATTCTCAACTACAAACTTGCTCGGTTGAATTTTATACTTTTGGTAATGACTCCCGCCGTGCTGCTTGTCCCATACTTTACTCATACGTCCTCCATTGGAAAAGATTTTTCATAATCTTTTGGTCTTATTATATGTAAGTTTTCTTTTGTTCTTGTTGCTCCCACATAAAACAATCTAGTTTCATCATCTGGATTTTTTCTGTAAGATTTGTTTGTGTTGTGTGTTAAGTCCGTCAACAACATAACGTTATCTTCTTCACCACCTTTTACGCTGTGGATTGTAGATAATTTTATTCTTGGTGCTTCTTTTAAGTTCTCACCATTTCTACGCATACTACGTATATAATTTATAGTTCTAAAGTTTAGGTCATCAAATGCATCAAACCAAACTTTGTCTGTTTTAATTTTGGTATCAGATAAGTTATAAAAACTTTCTTTGGCCATACCTTTTAAAAAATTTTTATCTAAAGTCTTTGGTGATATGTAACTACAGATTCTTTCTATTTGTTTGTAGCTCAGCGGTTGTCCTTTTCTTCCTGCTTCGTAGTCAGCTGCAGCTTCAGCTGCTTCTTTTTCTGGCATTGATTTAAATCTGTTTTCAAAATACCAACCACGTTCTCGCATTTCATCTTCTATATCATTCAACATAAATCTAGTTCTGGTTAACACTAGCCAGTTACCTGATGACATGTCTACGTCTTTTATGTCATCATGAAACCTCAAAGAACCTTGATGGTCCCTTGGTGCCCACTCTTTGTATCTTCTGTGTGATACACGTTTAATTATATCTAATGCAAAGTTATGTATTGCTCTTGGTATTCTTCTTGATTGTGTAAGATTTAATAATTTACCTTTTTGTGTGATGAAAGAATCTACATCTGCACCAGCCCATCTGAAGATAGCCTGGTCATCATCGCCGGCAATAAAAGAGTCTGTTGTTTTATCCCAAATAGTTTTAGCCATGTTCCATTGCATCATCGATAGATCCTGTGCCTCATCAATAAATACAACGTCAAACTTTGGTGACTTATCTGATTTTATAAATTCTAAAATCATATCGTTGTAGTCAATCAAATTGTTTTCTTGTTTGTATCTTGTTAGCTCGTTACTTAAATGCACTAACGTATCGTAATCTATTTCTGTTGTGTGGTCTCCAAGTTTTACTTGTTGGTCTAACGTAATGTTTCTGAGTTTTGCTAAATTAATTATACGCAGGTAATCTGATTTAGTTGTAAACAAACCTGTCTCTTCCTCATCATACTCGTTGTAATCAATAAACAAATTTAATTTTCTACCTAGGTCTTCGTAATGTCTTCGCTGCATAACCTGGTCTTTGTTTACTCCAAGTCTTCGAAATGCTAACGAGTGCATAGTTCTAAAGTATGGTAGGTCGTCTTCAGAATAGTTAAACTTATCCATAGCCCTAGACTTTGCTTCGTTTGCTGCTTTCTTTGTAAATGCAAAATAACCTATACGATCTGGATCTGTATTCTTAAGATAGTCCTCTACTTGATTTAACAAAGTGTGGGTCTTGCCTGTTCCTGGTGGTCCTAACACAATTGTTTTCATTTAATTTTTACTTCTCCCTCTGTTTCAATCCAAACTCTAGCACCACAACTTAATGGTTTATCAGGACTGTATATAATTTTACTTGGTCCTAATATTTCAACTTCATGTCCATAGTCATTAGACTTGGAAGTCTTAACAGTTATTACAGGTTCATTTAAATTATGTTTTTTATTACTTCTAATCTTATGCTGATTCACGTGTATTCTAGTTTTCATTAGAATGGCACCTCTTCTTTTAGTTTCTTTTGTGTAAACTGTTCTTCTGGTTTATCAAACACATCAACTTTCATAATAGATGGTTTCTTTTTACCAATCTGCATACGCCCTTCTTCACAACCACAATGTTCTTTCAACATTTGTTGTGTAACCTGATAGTCTTCTTTCCATTTCTTTTTAGTCAAATGTCCGTGAAAGAATCTGTGAAAAGTAAATACATGTTTTTCGTTTTCTGTAGACACTGCACCATTCAAAATATCTTTTCTTGTGACAGATCCAATTGATCTTTGTAGACAGTAGTCCTCTAAATGATTGCTTAATTGATCTATCTTTGATGACCCTTCCGGTGCATCCACTTCTTCCACGCCTTGTAAAAGCATATCAATGTATGTTTCAAATTCTTTTGTAGTAACTCTTTTTGGTTTTTTATTTAATTGTTTTGCAACTGTTCTTCTAAACAATCTTTGTTCCATGAGATAGTCTATGGTATCTAACTTGACTCTATCACCATCTACGTTAACCCAATAGTATGGTTCGTCTAATAAAACTTTTTGTAAATCTGATAGTATTGGAAATACAGACTCACCACCAATACCAAACTTTCTAGTTCTGCATAAATTTTTATCACAGAAATTACACATAGGGTCTTCATTACATTTAAAACCTAGTTCTTTACCATCATTAAACTTTATTTTACCTTGTACTATTTTATCTTCGAGTGGCCCTTCAGGATGTGATGAAAAGTATTTGTAGTTAAATGCATTTATCTTTCCTTGCCAACTCTCTGGCCATTTTCTTTTTGCATATTGTATGTATTGATAAAGTATCCTGTCTCTACCATCTTTTATTTCTGTCTGTGTAATTGTTTCTAGACAAGGTGGACCATCACCAAACTCTGACTCTGGTCGTTTTACTTCTAGTGCTTCTAATTGTTCTGGTGTAATTTTTTTTAATTCATACAAATTAAAAAAGTCATCTAGATTAACAGCTTCTGCGTTTTGATTAAAGCAATATCTCGTTGTGTTATTACCATTAAAGTATGGCAGGTTCAGAAAATTTCCTGTATCATCTTTCGATTTTAACTCTACTTGTTTTGGAAATACTTCTGAACCACCGTATCCAAGCACAGCACTTATGGATAATAGTTTGTCTCGCATTTGTTTTGCTTCGACAAATACTGTTGTAAATAAAAATACGTGTGCACCACCTGACTTAGATCTAAATACTAAAAGTGGTAAATTTAGTTTATCAATTTTGTTTATTAATTTTTTATGATCAAACCCTGCATAAGAGTCTATGTCAATACAACCCCACTTACATTTGTTGTCATCGTTAATTGGAATGATACCTAGACTAGGTTCTACACCTTGTAAGTGACTTTGCCACAATTCATTTGTGACTGGTTCTCTTACTACAAAGGATTTACCTTTTATTTTTTGACCATCGGCACCTTTCTTGTCTACGAATGTTTTACCATGCGCACGTGCCAATCCCGTGAATATTTCTACAAACCGATTCATATTTTATGACGGGCGGATCCACTCTCGCTTAGCCGCCCGATTCCAAGGAATTAGTATGGAGTTTCCTCTTTGTCTTCAGTGCCGTATTTAGGTTGTGTCTCACCTTTACCAACACTCAGTGCAAAATTTTTGGCCATACCATAAAGGTCTTCCTGTTCAACAGGCCCCTTTTTGGATACATCCCAACCAAACCATGTTCCTTTGTCGTTTGACATTTGAACAGTTTTTAGATTGTAAATGTGGCTGTATGTAGGCGGAGTAAACAATCCGTTTTTACCCTGCATCTTGATACCCATCATCATTGAGTTCCATTTTCTACTAACTTTAAGTTGAGTAGATTTCATAGAAAGCAAAGCTGTCTGTGGATTTTTTCCACACAACAGAACAAAATGGTTTGCAGTGTTTTCAAGATAGTTTCCGTTTGGTAATCTATCTTTGTAACCTTTGTCTCTGGTTGTTGTACTCACAATATCACTGTCAGCTTCGTGAATTGCAACAGGTGCACCACTGCTGGTTCCTCTGTCTTGCCATTCAATGTATTGTCTTTTGTAGTGACAAGGAATTACATCTATGTCATCAAACAATTCATTTGTAACAGTGTTTATTATTTTGCCGGGCTCTGCGCCTTCGACATATTTGCCATCCCGTTTATTGACTTCGGGAGATAGCTGTCCCAGAATTTTTAAGAAAGGTAACGCAAGATCTTCCTGCGATATATTCTGAGCACCTTGATTAGCATCAGCTTCAAATAGATTTGTAGATAATGCTCCTTCTTTTTTAGTTGCTACTTGGTTCATTGTTATTTGTTCCTTTTTATTGTTGTTTTATTCTCTGAGAAAACCCCAAAGATTTCCGTTGGCATTTCTTTACCTGCCTCAATACGCTCACGGACTAACGCTTTAAGAGTCATGGGTTCAACCTTCAACTTTTGTGTCGGTTGATACCCACGCTCTTGTGCAAGAGCAGCATAATCAGCTGCCTTGTTATCTTCGTTGCGACCAAAGGATACGGATATCTCGTTTTTGATTATATCCCCTAGCCCATTGTTACGAAGCCATGTAAACGCCGCTTCTTTATTTGCTTCCGTTATGGTAGCTCGATACGACGTAGAAACTTTAAGATGTGATCCATCTTGAAGTTTTAATTCTGCTAAACCCATCTCAGACATCATCGTTGGTATGACTTCACCTGAGATACGTTGGTATTCTTTTTTTAAATTTTTTAAATTATCTTCACTCATTTCTATTCGTGAAAGTAATCCTTCTAATCTTTCAACTTGATCTGCAAGAGACTGAATGTTTTCAGTTTTGCTCATTGCATCTTGTTGGTCTTGTTCAAAATTTATTGACATAAAACCTCCAAATCAATTTGCATTTTAGGAAGTAACTCAAAAAGATCTCGTAAATTATCTTCGTTATACCTCTCATTAAAATCTATAATACCCCCATCAACAACCAGTCCTGGAGGAACATTGTTTAATTTAGTAACCTTAAATAGTCCGGTTTGTAATTGTACCATTGTTATTTTTCTACTCATCGATTTCTCCTTTCTCATATAAATTAATTTCGATAGGATAATATTTTCTTTCTTGTTTATCCCATTTGAGTAAATTGTATTTGCCGTTAGTAATATCAGATACAATAGAGCATGCAACACCTATTATTGCAGGATCGCCTGTAAGTAGTAAATAATCTTCTTTCTTAAAATCTTTTAAACCTTTTCTTAATTTATAAATTAATGGTCCAGGTGAAAAAATTATTTGTGAAAATTCTGGTAATAAAAAATTAAATTTACCAGACGAAGAATAAACAGATGCACCCATAATATTTATTTTAGGGTTACCCGCTTGCGTTCCCGCTATTTCCTGTATTACAAAAACTCTACTTTCTGACATTGACAAACAATATAATCATATGTATATATAAGTCAAGAAAGAAAAACATGAATTATAAATTTAGGATGAAACCATACAAGCATCAATTGACTGCTTTAGAAAAGTCGTGGAATAAGGAAACGTACGCATATTTTATGGAGATGGGTACAGGTAAAACAAAAGTGTTAATAGATAATATGTCTATGTTGTATGACAAAGGCAAGATAGATGGTGCTTTAATTATTGCACCGAAAGGAGTCGTAGGAACTTGGTATAATCAAGAACTACCAACTCATTTACCAAACCACATAGAAAATGTGACTGTATTATGGCAATCTAATATTACAAAAAAACAAGAAGAAAAACTAGAAAGTTTGTTTGAAATAGAAACAGCACTACATATTTTAATTATGAATGTTGAAGCTTTGTCTACAGATAAAGGAGTTAAGTTTGCATCTAAGTTTTTAAACTCACACAAAGTTTTAATGGCTATTGATGAATCCACAACAATTAAAACACCTACAGCTAAAAGAACAAAAAACATTGTTAGTTTAGGTAAGATTGCAAAGTACAGACGTATTATGACTGGTTCTCCAGTCACAAAAAATCCATTAGATTTATATACACAGTGTGAGTTTTTAGATACGTGGTTGTTAAATTTTACATCTTATTATGCGTTTAGAAATAGATATGCAGAAATGAAAACATTACACATGCATGGAAGACAAATACAGGTAGTCAACGGTTTTAAAAATCTTGCAGAGTTATCTGATAAATTAAAACCTTTTTCTTATCGTGTATTAAAAGAAGATTGTCTAGATTTACCAGATAAAATTTACATGAAACGTCAAATTAAATTAACTAAAGAACAACAGAAAGTTTATGATCAAATGAAAAAAGAAGCTTTAGCTTTTTTCAATGGTAAAAGAGTTACAACAGTAAGTGCTTTGACTCAACTAATGAGACTACATCAAATAACTTGTGGTCATTTTACTTCTGATGATGGTTCTACTCAAGTTATTAAAAATAACAGAATAAACGAACTGATGGATGTATTAGATGAAATAGAAGGCAAAGCTATTATCTGGGCCCACTATCAACACGACATTGCTAGCATAATAAAAGAAGTAGAAAAGGTCCATGGTCCGGGTTCCATTGTTGATTATTATGGGCTCACACCACAAGAAGAAAGACAACCTAACATAAAAAAATTTCAGTCTGACCCTGAGTGTCGATTTATGGTTGGAACGCCTTCTACGGGCGGCTATGGCATTACTTTGACGGCCGCAAACACTGTAATCTACTATTCTAACGGATATGATCTAGAAAAAAGATTACAATCAGAAGATAGAGCGCACAGAATTGGACAAAAAAAATCTGTAACTTACGTAGATCTAATCTGTGAAGAGACAGTAGATGAGAAAATCGTAAAAGCTCTCCGTAAAAAAATAAACATAGCATCAGAAGTTTTAGGAGAAGAATTAAAGTCATGGATTTAGTAGGATATACGTGTGAACGCGCGTAGAATTTTATACTAAATTTTTAGCGCTTCCTATAATTGGTTTATATTTTGTTTTACCTTCTGATTTATACGCATGTAAGTAAGAGGCTCTTGGTTGGTCCGGTATCCAGCTGCAATGTATCCATCCGCTATTAGGTTCACCCGGAGTGTAGAACTCAAGGATAAGCTGGTCATACGGAAGGTTCTTGTGAATCCAGTCAGCTAATTCAGCGTTGTCTACGCCAATACATTCGAAGTCTGCGGCTTCAGCCTTGGCATGCTGCGAATTTGCAGAGCTACCAATAGCAGTGCATAATTCTACGCTACGAAATCCGCTGGTTATTTTTACTCTGCCGAAATGATCTCGCACGGGTTGTAAAATATTTTCACAAAGATCTTTTAATTTTTCTATTTGTTCTGCGTTAGGATTATTGTTGATGCCCCTACGTATCGCAGTGTCTGATTTAATTAATTCTGAAAGAGTAAAATTACGTGAAAGATTCATGCTATGTCCGTTAATAAAACTATTAGTACGGCTCCCATGCCGCCAACAATCCAATATTCCAATCTTTTAATTCGATCTTGCATTTCTTTTATTTGTTCAAACGTTTGCTTTTGCATTATTCTGCAAAGCTTTTCGTGTGATTCTATTTTTTGTAGTGCCGATTTTTTAGCCATTAGGTAGTTCTCCCCGCAATTACTTTTTCTTCCGGAGATAGTAACGCTTCTTCTGTCCGTGTCAAGTTAGTTTGTGGATTTTTTACGTTGGCACTAGCCACTAATTTAGGCATTGGTGTGCTACCTAATGGTGGTGCTTGTGGTTTTGATGCAAAAGGACTACCAGGAATTGCTATGTTTTTTAAAATGCTAGGAATTTTTTGTAATTGTCTTTCAATAAATCCTGGTTCTTTAACAGGATTACCATCAGAGTCATAAACTAATCTACCTTCACTATTTGTTTTGTATTTTGTTTTGTCTGGATAATAACCACCCTCAAATTCTTTTGTTTCTTCATTAAATGTTTCTTCAAAAAATTTCTTACCACTATAGTTAGAAATAACTTTGTCTAATTCTCTTTGTGGAAATAAAAAACTTCTGTTAGCAGAATAAAAAAACTGATCAGAGTCTTCTGATAATTGTTTCATTTGATCTTTTACTAATTGCACTTTGTTTTCAAACCTAGGTTTAGAATAATTTACTGGTGTAAATCTACCGGATAATAAATTATTAATTGTTTTTCTTGGTGTTCCTTGTTTTCTCATTATCTCATATATTTGAGATTTAGATAAATCTAATAATTCTAAATCTTTAATTCGAATGTACATATCTTTTTGTATTCTAAATGCTTCGTCTTGCATATTTTCAAAAGTTTTAACTAAATCTGATGGTGGTTTATCAGCAAAGTTTTCAACACTGTAAAAATTTTCTGTTTCGTCAACAGATCTAAGTAATCTGTTCATAGTAGATGTAAAATATCTAAGGTCTTTTTTAACATCTATTCTAATAATTCTGGTACCGGCAAACAATGCAATTAATTCATCTAATAAATTAACTGGCTTACCACCTTTAGATAAATCTTTTGATAATGCGCTTCCAACTTTTTCTAAACTTTTTGTAACACCAGGTTGAATACCATCAAGAACGTATGCAAACGATTTGGTAAACTTATCTCCTAAATTATCTGATTGTGTATAAACAGAACCACCTTGATCTTTTTTACCGTTTCTAATTGTAACATCTATAAATCTATCAAAACCAATTGGTTCAGAAAAGTATGGTTCTAAAAATTTTCTAACAGGTCCGTTTTCACCAAACATTAAATTCATAACATATTGATCAGTGTCTTGTGGATTTAAATTTTGTGCTTGTGCTTGTGCAATGGCAGCTTCTAATGGTTCGTATAAACTATCGTAAGGACTAAAGTATGAAAAATTAATAGCAGCACTTTCACCATTTTTCCAACCTTTGATTGCAAGAAGATTAGATGTTGCGTCCCAAGATGCAGCTGAAGATCTTTTGTATGCATCCCACTGCGATTCTGTGCTGTTAGTTAAAAATTGTGCTATTTCAGTTGCACCTTTACCTATTGCGTAACTTGTTAAAGCTGCACCTGTTAATCTTCTAATACCCATTTGTCTAATGGCAGCGTTAGGGTGGGCTGCTTCTTTTAACCCAGTGGCTATAATGTTAGTTCCTGTTCTAAGTATTTCTGCAGGAAACGATATAAAGTTTCCAACCACTGCAATCTTTCGTAAATTTTGTATAAATGGTGGAACTTTACTATACGTTGGATATGTATTTCTTAACAAGAAAGCTGATGCTTCATCTATTGCATCGGCATAAGTTTTCTTTTGACCTGTAATTGTATTTATTCTATCAAAAGGTTTACCCATGTATCTAAACCATTCAGCAACTTCATCAACATTTTTAAGTGCCATTGATAGTTGTGATTTACCATACTCCCAACCATATTGTTTCCAAAGGTTATCACCACCTGCATATAGTCTTGCAACTTTATCTGTAGGTGCAGATTTCATAAGTCTATCAAATAATTTATCTGTTGTATTAATTACACCGCTTCTTAAATCTTGTAGTACAGCTTTCATTTCAGCGGCCACAACGTTTTCATCCCACACTCCAAGTCTTACTAATTTTTCTACGTAATTATTAAACTCAACTTCATCAATGTTTCCTTTTTGACCTGCTTTAAATATATCTCGTGCAACAATTCTCATTGCATCTGTAACACTAGCTTTGTTACCAATGTGACCATTCATTAAAGAAAAGAAAGAAGCTGACGTTACGTTTCTAACTTGTGTTTGTGGTGAGTATAAAGTTTTACCAATCTGTACTCCAACTTTAGCTTGCAGCGCATGTCTATAAATTGCCATTTGTACTAACTTATCTAAATCATTACCAATACCTTGAAACATTTGTACATATTCAGGTGAAGCATATTTACCTAACAGATTAGAGTTCATAATACCTAGTCTTGGAACTTTAGTTATTTTTTGTGCACCAATAAAACCAGCGTTAACTGCATCTTCTAAAGTATTAAACAACCAACCGTTTTTTAATCCTGATTGAGCAATGTAATCTGCAGCTTTTTTATTTGCCATTGATGCAATTGCTTCTGAAGTTGTGTAAGAAACAGATGCTTTTAAATTTTTTTCAGGCCCTAATAAATTTTTTATTTGATCTGGTAACTCTTCACCAGTTTTTAAAAATTTAAATTTGTCATTTAATAATATTCTAGTTCCTATTTCTTTTAATTGTTTAAGCGGTGATTTACCTTCTGCTTTACCTGTTCGCAATATATCTTGTATATGCATTTTAGCAGATTCTTTATAAGCTTGTTCTGGTTTTAATTTTGGAAAAGCCAATTTTGCTGATTCTTTTAAACTTGTATTTTTTTTAATTACTTTATCTACCAGATATACAACACCCTTATCTATTGCTTCTTTTGGTGGCACATATTCAGGGTTTCTAAATGTTTCAAATGATCTAACTAAATATTTTTTAACATCTTTTATTTCTATGTTTGCAAGATCTTTAGCTAAAGCATCTGCTTCTTTACCTTTTGGTAAAACTTTTTTAAACTCTGTCATTATTTTTTGAATATCATTAACTAAATCTTTTGCACCTGGTTGTAATTCTTTTGGTAGATCTGTTAATTTAATTTGACCTTTTGCATATTCATCTAATTGATCTAAAAAATATTTTTGCATTGGTCTTGATGTAGTAGCTTTATTATAATCGTCTTGAAATTTTTTAGCTAAATTGTATGCAGTTTTTTCTAAACCTTCGTATGTTCTATCAATTTTTCTAGCTCTGGACTTTATGTATAGTTGTACTTGTTCAGACACACCTTCAATATCTTTTGGTTGTTTACCATAAGATCTAAAAAAAGATAAAAAGTTATCTAATTTTTTTATAGATTTATTAACTGGGTTTGGATCTGTTACAGATTTTAACCTCCATTGTTCAAACGGTGGTAGTTGTGTTACTACTTTTCTTGACATACCGGACACAAGTAAAGGCGCCATAAGTCTACTAACTGTAAATTTAGTTGCGTTCTGTATACCTTTTGATGTGTTAGCAGTAATTGGTTTTGCAATTTTACTACCTAAAATTAATTCTGCTGGTCTAAATACTGTTTTGTCAATTGTCTTTGCACCGAGACTAGCACTTGTTTTTACAAAAGGAGCAAGACCATATTTATATCCAAGTTGTGTAAACTTACCTACAATAGGAAAACCACCACCAACTAATGCTCCTTCAGCTCCATATTTAATTCTATTTCTAAATTCTGCTCCAGCTTTTTTTCTACCAGTCAATCCTTCTGTAGATTCTGGTTCAAAAAATAAAGATTCTCTTCCAGGTTCAGATGCTAAAAAATCAGTAACACCTACAATAGTTGCACCTTCGGTAGCTCTTGTTGCGACCTTACTTGTTTTCCTAAGAACACCACTTTTAATTTTATTAGATGCATTGTACATTTTTGAAATTAAAGGTATCCTTCCAATAACTTTGGCCACTAAACCACCTGGAATACCAAATTGTGTTAATAAAGAAGTTACCTCACCTCTCCATGTTTCAGGACGATTTACTAGAGTGCCTTCTTTTTCCATGACTTTTTCAAACTTAGACATAAAGTCTGTGTTTGCCACTAGGTCTGTTCCGGCAAATAACAAACTACCAATGCTGTGTTGGGTATCATATAAACCAGAATCTATACCTTTGACTATTTCATCAAGACCTGAAATGTAATCTCTTTCTTTATCAGGCAGTTGTTTGATAAGTTCTTTAGGATCTTTTCCTATTCCTATTGCATCACCTAATCTTTTTGTAGGATTAAGGGTGTAATATAAATTCATGATGTTTTTAGGATCAGGAAGAGATAACCACTTAACAGGTTTTTTAGGTTCTGTTTGTTCTGTTAGTGTTTCTTGAATTTTAAATTTAACTTCGTCAAGATCAAAAGGTTTTTTATCTTGAATTTGTATATCTACAGCTTCTAATGAATCCTCTTCTTTTTTATTTTTGAGGTATCGTTCGTAGGCGGTTGTAGCCATTTTACGCCTCCGCTGGTAATACTAGATTAACGTTATATTTTTTGTTGAATTGATCTACGTCTTGTTGTGTTGATATCGATGCAAAGTCTTCTAGTGCTTCTGCACTGTTAGCCATGAGTTGCACAATATCATCTGTAATTTCTTTTGGTAATCTAGCTCTTAGTTGATCATAGCTTATTGGATTAGCCACTGACGGGGCTTGAGGTCCGGGAGTCATGGTCTCTGTAATTTGTTCTTCCATTACCATTTCACCGTTAGCGTAGCCCGCTCTACCACCACCTGAAAACTGTCCAAGTATTTTTTTAATTTCATTAATAGTATCAATATAAAGTTGAGTATCATCTTGAGATTCATATTTATTAGTGCCACTAGTTTTATCGTCTTTAAATAATTGCTCTGATATACTTGCAAATAAAGTTTGACCTTGACTTGATTTAACAAATATATCTATTGCACCTTCTGTTATAGGATTAGATTTAGTAAAGTTATTTTTCTGTGTTTTTAATATATCTAATTGTACAATCTCATCTTGTGTAATTGTACCGTCTTTTTGTTTTGCTTCTAACTTATATATTTCTGGTATGATTGATTCTAATTGTTTAGCTATTTCTAAATCTCTATATGTTTTTCCACCTGTGTCAGATCCAAGAATATCAGCCTGTGCACCAACTAATGTTTTAAACATGTTGGCTTCTGCATTGTATTTGTTGATAGCTCTGTCTTGTAGAGACTTATTATAAAGTCCTCTGCTTTCTCTAAATCTTTTAAACGGATCTTTAGCTGATAGTGCAGCTGTTTGAAATATATTGCCTGATGCAGGTCTTGATATTAAATCTAAACCAAAGTCTATTTTAAAATCATCGAGTGATCTATCTGGTGCCATAGGTGGTGCTTTGTAAGCCATCTGTGATGCAAGGTCTCTTAACTGTTGCATGTTCATGCTTCTAAGATCTATTTTAGATAAATCGTTTTGTTGAACACTATTATTGTTGTTTGTGTTGTAACCTTGTCTAGGTGCAAGGCCTGAAGTAATACCTTCACCAGCACTACCGCCTTTTCTAAACATTGGTCTACGCATTATTCTGTTCATATTAAATACCTGCGTCTTTTTCAGCTCTTCTACTTGTGCCTCCACCAAAAATACCACTTAATACACTAGCTGTTCCAAGAGCCGTTTGTAGTGGTGTTGGATTTGGTGTTACTGTTGATTGGTTACCGAACGGCGCATTACCAGAGAATAGACTTGCAACTCCAGAACCGTATGTACCTAATCTTTCGTAAGGTTCAAACGCCTGTAGTCTATTTGCTTCTCTTTGTGCATCTAATACTGCTTGTGCTTGTGCTTGTTGTAGACCGCCCAATCGACCCAACTGGTTAATATCTGCTGTTTGTAAATCTGTTATGTCTGCTGCTAAATTTCTTTGTTGACCAAACGCTCTATTAGCTAAATTTTGTGCTGTGTTAAATCCTTGTTGTCTTAGTGTTGCAAGCAACGCGGCTCTATCTAAATTAGATTGTGCTGCTCCTTCTGCTCTCATTACACCTTCTCTACCACCACCTAAATTACCTGATCGAGCAGCTAACAATCCAATATCTCTTACATCTATAGCTGCTTGTTTATCAAAGTCTGCTAACGTTGCATCGATAACATCTTGTTGATACGGAGACATAAAACTTTGATAACCTGTTGGCCCAGAGTATGTTCCCGCTTGTGTAAGAAAAGGTTGATATGCTCCAACACCTGATGCTGCTAGTGATGCAGCTTGTGTCTGCATTGGGTCTTGTGCTGCAACTTGTGGTGCAAATCTAGATGTATCTAAAGGTATTGCAGTTAATCCTGCTAATTGTTTTCCGTAATCAACACCAAGGTCTGTTACGTATTGTTGTGGTAAATTTTGTACTTGTTCTATTGCCATTATACTACCTCGCTTAATCTTTCCGAGACTGCAAACATATCTCTAGCACCACCCATACCTTGTGACTCTCTAGATAATTGTCCTCCGCCTTCTAAATGTTTCATAACGTTTTCCATAATTTTAGCTCCTTCGTCAATATCTCCACCACCTGCGTTTCTAACAGCATCTGCTGTAAATACAAACTCATTTACACTTAATCTTGCAGGCACATCGTCCGCTTTTTCTTTAGCTCCGATCTCTACAAAACCACCAGTGTTTCTGTAATCTTTTTCTAAACCACCAAGGTCCATAATTCCACCTTCTGCTCTACTTATTCTACCACCATTTGCAAATGAATTTAATTGACTTTGAACTACCATCATAGCATCTTGTACTAATTGTGGATCATCTGGTGATTGATATTTATTTTGATTTTGTTGATATAAAGATTCCATTACATTTTTAACATATCTAGTTCCTGAATCTGATTCCATAAATAATTGTTTAGTTTCTAATGTTGGAGCACCCATGTCAGCACCACCGCCTAGGTTAAACCCTATTCTACCACCCATAGCTGCTGCTTGAGTATTTTCTGGCAACGCTTGTGCGTATTGAATAGCCATTTCTGCTGGTGAAAATTTTCTAGCTTCAACATCTGGTAAGAAATTTAAGTTAGCTGTTAGTCCTTGTTTTTGATCTAATAAGTTTGCAGCTTTTTTAAGGTCTGCTAGTTGTAATGCTGTGTTGTCATCAGGTAAACCAGGTGTGTCTGATTGTGTATTTTTAGTAAACAAACCTGCTGTAAGACCACCAACTATTGGTACAATATTTTTACCTATACTACTTAAAATGTCACCACCTATTGTACTTTTACCTTCTTTAGTTTCTTTACCTAAAAATTCAGTAATACCTTTTCCTACTTTGCTGTCTGCTACGTAGTCTTTAAAATCAACTAATTTGTCTAACACAGCTGTTCTTCCTGCACCACCAGTTAATAATTGATCACCACCAGCTATAATTGCAGCTGTAAGTAAAGGATTATCTTTTATCTCATTAGGAATTAAATCATCAATAAGTTTATCTTTTGCTTTTTGAAGTAATGATCCTATTCCATATTTACGTCTACCATCTACACCCATGATACCACCAAATGCTGCCATTTCTCTTTTATCTGGTAGCACTGGTCCTATTGGTTTTGGTTTAAATGGATTTACTGGCTCTGTTGGATCAGGCGGTAATGGATTACCACCACTTAATAAACCCTCTCCAATGACCATTCTTCTAAATTCGTCTTTGCTCATCGGTGTAGCATCGGGTCTTTGTTCTAATAAATCGTAAATATATTGTTCGTACGCTTCATCAAGAACATCATCCACCATCATCATTCTCTCTTCTTCTGGTGATTTAGGACCCTCATTACCTCTATATTTGATAGATGGTGCGTTGGTCATTAATTCTTCTGAAATAGATATATCTGTTATTGCCATGGTTTTGCCACTTTACTTTGTTTTTGCGAACAAATCAAGAGCTGGCATAATTACTTTTACATCTCTTCTTACGTCTTCTTCAGGTATATTGGCTGCTTTTAAAGCCTCCTCATCCTTATAGACTTCACCAGTTTTCTTGTTTGTTATTGTTGTTATAATTTCTTTTGGTGTTAATACTTTTATTTCACTCATTACGTTGTTACCTCTTTCTTAATATTTAAATAACTAATAGCTACATCAAACGAATCAGAGCTGCTTGATTGTATTGTAAAGGTCTTTCCACCCTCTACTATCAGCGGTTGGGTTAGTAATTCTGTTGTTGTATTAGCTGTTAAAGCTGCAGATTTTATGGCTGTAATACTGTTGTTTATGATCGTTACAGTCGGTGTTCCAGCTGATGTAACTAATATTGACTTAATTAAGTATGTTTCACTAACTAAAGGATTACCAGATCCAAATGGGGTCAGCGCAGAACCACTAGTGCTGTCATCTATTCCTACAAATTTGTACTGATTTACTGTTGCCATTAATCTAAAAAGAAACTTCTAGCTTCTATCTCCTGTTTTAATTCTTCTTGAAATGTAGTGTTTAATTTTTCTAACACTGCATCTAAATCTCTAACCAAAGACTGTGCTACATCTGCTTGATATTCATTACTTGCTCTAGTTAATGTCTGTACTATTTTTGCCATTATAAACTTGCAATGCCTCCTCTTCTAAACGGAGTTCCCGGTGTATCATCAGTTCCTCCTCGACTTACTGAGCCACTAATGTTACCACCACCGTGAACATCTTTTCCTGTTGGTCCTTTATAACCTCCACCATATTTTGTTTTTGCTGCATCTCGAACATCTGCTCTATAATCAAAAAAATCTTTCTTTTCTTTTTTAGTATCATCTAATCTTTTTTGTTGATATTTTGTTAAAAAACCTTTTTTCTGTTTTTGTTTTTCAAAATAATCAATTTGCTTATCTAAAGCTTTTTGATAGTTATTTGTTCCAAACATTGATGAAACATTTTTACCAGCTAACACTGATCCTGGTCCATACACCATTCCACCAGTTCCCGGGTTTGTACTAAGCATTCCATCTTGTCTAGATAAAAAATCTACTTGACCTCTAAGATTAGGACTATAATTTATTGAACCTGGTCTCATAGGATCAAAAGCTCTACCTAACATTAAAGCACCTCCTAACATAACTGCAGGTCCCATTATACCACTTAAGTTTCCACTAAAAGCACTCTTTAATCCTGTATTAAGCACAGCTCGTTTTGCTGCACCTACAGGATCAAAACTAAAATTACCTAAACTGATTGCATACTTAGGATTTGCGTTTTGTTTATCTAAACCAAAATATTCTATAGCTTTTTGTATGCCATATCTTTTAGCATATTCTATTATCAAAGCTTCCATTATCTTCTTCCTCCAGCATGTATATCTAATCTAAAAGTTCCTAACTTCCAATTAGTATCTACCGCAGTATTAGATATAGTCAATGCAATAGATCTAGCTCTTGCCCTAGTATCTACTTTATCTGTGCTTGATGTAATAGTAAATGGACCCAAAGGTGAGCTAGCCGCTGTATTATTAGGATAGTTTCGTAAGTCTAATTGTACAATTGTGTTTCCTTGTTGAGAAATAAAATCTGGAATAATTCTACTTATTCTCATAATATTTTCTCCATCACCCCTAAGATCTCCTAAGTTAGTCGCAGCTCCTCTAACAACTTTTTGTGTAATATCATAGTCACCAGAAGTAATATTAGCTGGTATAGCTGTTGTCACTCCTAGTCTTACTTGATTAACGCCTGTTTCATGTTCATAGTAATAACTAACACCATCTGTATTACCAGTCACATCAAAAGAACTATCTGTATCTGCATCGTACTGAGTGGCGTGTGGTAAGCCAAATACAGCTGAATCTTGCCATGTTGATCTAATAAATAAACTGCTTGCATTAACAAACCATATAGGTCGTTTAGCAGTTGAATCTAAATAACTGTATGTAACTGATTGAGTATTTACGTTTGATCCAGATTCAGGATAAAACCATATGACTTCACCAAACAAGTTATTAACTCCACAATAAATCATTTGATTAGATGTTGTGTTAATATTATCATAAACATAGTCTTCAACTAAACAGTCCATAGATTCTAGTTTACCTGTGTATCTAAAAAAACCATTTTCAGACATCCAGTATGCAGCACCATCAACTTCTACAGCTGCGTTCATACCTATCAATCCACAGTTAGTACCAACTTGTTCAAACGCAAACGTAAATGGTTGACCAACAAAACGCATTGTAAATAAAGCTGTATCACTCCAAACATAGATTGCATTTCTACCAAGTTCAACTCCCATGATCCGTGATCCATCGGCCAGTCTTTGTGTGCCGGCACTGTTAGTTGCCGTTGGTGTATAATCAGTTATATCTTCCTGAGATGAGAATCTTATAAACATATCATCTTGTGATGTTTTATCTCCAATAGTTGTTTCTGTTCCAAAAAATACTAAGTGACGATCGGGAGTAGAGACCAACATATCTCTAGACGCGGTTGGCGCACCAGATATAATTGTGGCTCTCGTTGCTGTTGCATTTGCTGCGTTTGCGTCCCACTGAAAACATTCTCCGTTATGTATTAATGCAATAAGGGTTGAACCTAAGTTATCTAAAGACCACATACCAGGATCAGCAACGGTATCTGTATTAGCAGATGATTGACCCCAACCAGAAAAATCACTATAATTAGTTACAGTAGCACCACTGCTGTGAGCTGCTCTAGTCGTTCCTCGTACGGCTCTGGTAATACCTGTTAAATCATTTCCAGATACACCAGTATAAGAAATTTCTTCCGTGCCTACTTGAATAAAATTTGTTCCTGTTGTTGGAAAATTAAGTGTAGATGTTAATGTGATACTAGTTCCTGATCCACCAGTACCATTAGCGTCATTTAATAATGCACCATTTAAAGTTGTTGTTTGAGGTGCAGTTGCTGTTCCACCCCATTGAGATATACCCCAACCAAAAACCCCAACTTGTTCTGCTGGGCCTACGTGATAATATTGAAAATAAGTTATACCACCAGAAGTTGTAGCGCCTGATCCACTTTCATTACTATCCATTGTAATAGTTAAAACGGTAGAAGAAACCACACTTGTTACCATAAATTTTTTATCACAAAAATCTGAAGAACCAAAATTAGAACCCGTAATAGAGCTAAATGTAGAGGTATCTCCAAACAAAATAATATCACCAGCCTCAAAATTATGTGAAGTACTAAATGTAATAGTTACAGTAGGTGATCCGTTGGTTGTGCTAAATGCATTAGTGATTGCTGTTCCTGATGGGTTAGTTAAAGGATGTATGTCATAAAACACTTCTCCTGTGTAAGCATATAAAATTCTATTTGTGCCAATAATAGCGTATTTAATACCGTCTTCATTAATCATATGATGCAAACCTCTAGCTGCACCTGTTAATTTTGATTCACCTAATTGATTCCAACCACCTATTTTTTCGGGTGTACCGTATCTAAAACGTACGTTTTGTCCACCTGTCCATTGAGATTCAGCACCTGTAGGTGTAACTTGTTTATTAAATCCGGGTAAAAATCCTAGTTTCTGTAACATGTATAAGCCCTTAACATATTTTTTGTAGTTTGAGTAGAGGGCAGTTTACTTGACTTTTAAACGTTTATCAATATATAATCATTGAACATGAAAGACGTAAAAGACGACATTATTAAAGATTTAGAGGAAAAACTACAGATGGAAAAAACAGTTAAACAATCTGAAGTTGACCTTAATGCCGACTACAAAAAACACATAATCAATTTAGAAACTAGAATAATAGCTTTGGGAAAATTAAACAACGAGTTTGTAGACAAAATTACAGAGTTAAAAGATATAATAGCTAGATTAACTAGATAAAATTAAAGTATCCAGTAATTAGATACCTAGTTTTATTTTGAGGACATGTTTGACCTCTGTGCGTGTGTGTAAAATAAGCTGGAAATAAAACAGCTTTTCCAATCTCAGACTCTACATATTCTCCATTCATGAACTCAGTCCCACAATTATGTTCACTTAAATATAATTGAAAAGCCAACATTCTGCTTGGATATTTATTACAGTGTTCGGAATGCCATTTGTTAAAAGATTTACCTGGTTTAAATTTTTTAAATCTTAATTCTGTCATAGCCCATTTATCACTAGTCATATTTATTTCTGGGTAAACACCTGCATATAACTTAACAAAGTTAACTGCTCTATCTACAATAAATTTTTGAATACTTTTTAATTTTATATCTTTATAATAATAATTTAAATTAGGGTTAGATTTATCAACCTTTAAGTTTTTATCTAAAGTTTTTATTAAAGATTTACACTTAGCTTTGGTAGTAAATTCTTTCTTTACGGCTAAAAAATTTCTATTCATTTTCTATATTAAAAAATATATTATATTTATAAGATACATCATAAGTTAAATCAGTGCAAGGAGCATGAAATCTTTTAGAATTAAAAATTATTAATCTATTAGGATAAGCACCTATTGATATGTCTGGGTATTTATCTGAATCATATTCAAAAAAAGCAGTTCCTCCTGAAACACTATGATAAAAAGGAAGTATGGCTGCAAAATTAGTTTGATGGTCTATGTGCACAGGTCCATAAGGCACATCATATTTAGATTTAGATACTTCTGAAGCAAGAACTTTTCTAACTTTAGTATGTGTGTATGTTATTTTACCCTCTACAAGATTTTCTATTTTAGATAATATAATAGGATTATATTTATCAAACACAGCTTCATAAACAGGATAGCCTTGAAAACGATTACCAAAGTATTGACTATGTGGTTGATGACAGGCATCGTATTTTAATTTTTGTATATCATCAAACATTTGTTCATAAGTATTTTTAGGAAGAAAATTTCTTTCTATGTGAATAGATCCATTAATTAATTGTTCGTATACTTTTCTTTTATTATTCATAACCACCACCGTGTGCGATATTAAAACTAAGTCCATATCTTTCTTTATCGCCAACATTTCTTTTTGTTTTATGTAATAAAAAACTTGAAAACACAGCAAAGTTTCCAGGTTTACATTCTAAAGTTTCTTTTATTTGCGGAAATTCTAATGTTTGACTATGATTAGATAACTGAATTGCACCTGAAAGAAAACAAGGTAAATGAGCATGTTGTCTAGTATAATCTGAAAACTTTTCTTTAAAACCCCATGCTTCAGTTAACTTCCATACGTTAACTTCTTTGGATGGATTACTATCTATTATATCAAAGATAGGCATCATAAGTTTAATAAATTTTTTATCGTTAAGAAAAAAATTAAAAGCAGTCATAGTGCCTACAACGTTAGTTTTATAATTCATATTTGTATTTAAATTAGTGCCTTCTGTAATTTTTCTAATAAAATATTTTGTATCAACAGGCATCTTGCCTTTAATAAAATAATATTCTCGTGGTATTTCTGCTTTAATTAATTTTTCTACTTTCATAAATTTAAAAAGTTTACATATCCTGTAATTAAATACCTTGACTTATTATCAGGGCATTTTTGTCCTTTGTGTGTATGTGTAAAATAAGACGGAAATATGACAACCTTTCCTTGTTCTGATTTAATAATAGTTCCGTTGTAAAACTCTGTGCCACAATTATGAGAACTTAAATATATTTGTATATTTAAAACTCTAGTTGCATGATTGTAACTATGTTCTGAATGCCATTTTTCAAAATGTTTTCCTGGTTTAAATTTTTTAAATCTTATATTTGTTAAACACCATTTATTAGTAGTTAAATTAGCTTCAGGAAATTTGTTTATATATTCACCCCACAAAGGAAAAATTCTTTTTTGTATTTGATTAAATATAGGCGTTCCCTCTAAATCAAAACATTCATAACCGTATTCTACTTTCTCTGCTTTATTCACTTTATCTTTCAATTCTTTAATTAATATATCACACTCTTCTTTTTTTATAAAGTTATTTTTCTCTAATATAAAATTTTGATTACACGTCATAGGCATACCACCCTGTTGCTATATATTTAATTTCTGTTGGCGCTGCTACACCTCTATGAGTAAATGTCCAATCCGAAGGCCATATTAAAGTTAAACCTGTTTCAGGTTTAACTTTTATTTTTTGATGTAAAAATTCTGTATACCCACCTTTTTTAACTGTGTTAAGGTATGTCATAAAAACTAAATGTCTTTTTAAAAAAGCACTATTACCTGTTCTTTCAAAATGCCATTTAAAAAAACCACCTTTTTTTGGATATCTTTGAATGTTAAAACTTTCTGTCATTCTCCAAGCAGCGTGGTTTTCATCACTCCAAGGGTATTTCATTTTGTATTCATGCATTACTTTTGCTAATTCATCAAGATAGCGTTTGGGTATATCGTCCGTAGTGTCAGGAAAAACTGAAAGATCTAAAGAATCTTTTACTTTTTTATCTATTAAAAAATCTCCTTCTGGACCACCAATAGAACCCTCATGTTTTATTCCAGCAGGGGTTTCTTTAGTAATATCAAAATATTTAATCATTTCAGAACAAATTTTTTTATCAATGTACCAGCCTGCTAAAAAATTATTTTTATTGTTATGTTTAAATGATTTCATTTTTCTTAACGTCAAAAGGTAAACCTAAATGATGTCTACCATCGTATTTTATAGCTTTTTTTGTGGCTTGATTATAATGTAAAAAAACTTGAACACAGTGTTTTTTTGTAAAACTTTTTCTCCAATGTTCTAATTCACATCCTTTATAAATTAACATATCGCCTTTTTTTAAATTTATTTTAATACCTTTCATCCCTTCTTTACCCGAGGGTTCTAGATAGATAGGCCAATCTCCACCACCTAAATTAAGGGTTGTTGATATTTCACAAGATGGCCTGTCTTTATGTCTTTCAAGTGTATTTCCTTTATTATAAATTCTGGCATAAGAATAAGTTTCAACAAGTTTTAAACCTGTGTTTTTTTCCATAATTGGTTTAATTTTTTTTAACAAAACTTCATTTGCTATATCACTATACACAGAATATGAATTAGGCACTTGTGGATCATTAAACGTTCCTAACATACCTTTTAAATTTGGTGGTAAATAGTTTAATGAAAATAAAGTATTAGCAACTTCTTTTTTTAAAAACATATACTCAGTTAAAAAATCTGCAAGATTTGCATCTATTACTTTTTTTAAAACAAGATACTTTTTCTTTTTAAAATGAAAACCTCTATATTCTTCTACTCCTGACATTCCTCCACCGTATTTATTTTTTTTAAATTTATTCATAATCAGTAACCAAACTATATCGAGGTTTTTCTAATGTGTATGTAGGAAAAATAGCATCGTGAGTTATTGTGCCATCAAATATAAGTAAAGAGTTTTCATGTCCCGGTATTATAATATCATTTAAACCATCTGTTAAATGTGTGCCTAAAGACATATTTGGATTTTGAACATAAAACACACTTGTTATACTATTTTCTTGATGTTTATGATATACGCCTGGTGCTTTTTTTTCTATTCTAAGAGCCCAACTTTTAGTTAACTTTTCTTTTCCTAAAATGTTTGCAAGTTCATTTAATTTTTTATAATAATTTTTCCAAGGTTTACTTTTACTTATAATATGTAAGTTTGGTTGTGTTTGTTGACCAGATTTTATTACACTTCCATCTTTTTCTTTATGTAAATTATTTGTAAAATATATTTTTATATCTTTTAAAATAATTTTTAAGTCTTCTTTAGATATAAAATTTTTTATATATAAATATTTATTATGATTCCAAGTATTATACATCTATCTATACGGATTTCCCCTTACCCAAGCTACCAAAGAATATCGTAATCCTTTTGTAATGGGTTTTACTCTATGCCAAATATATGATGGAAATACCAAAACACTTCCCTTTGGTTTTATTTCAGGAACAATTTTAGTTAAAGTAGGATCATCACTACCTCTAAACTGAAATTCAAAATCTCCTCCTTCATAGTCTTTAGGATCGCTTAAAGATATTACTACAGATAGTTTTCTTAATTTACCATGACCTTGTGCAGCAACATCATCGTTTAATTCAACACCAGAATCACAATGCCAATCGTAATGTTGATCTTTTGTATATTGAGTAAATTGCATGTGTTCAACCCAATTAAGATCAAAATTCCAATGTGCAGATTTATTTGCTGTTAAAAAATAAGGTTGTATTAAATCGTAAAGCCACCTTTCATCTAAAAATGTAACGTAAGAATTTCTTTTTTGTTTAAGAATTTCAGATTGTTTTTTATTTAATCTTTTAAATTTTCTTTCAGGAAAACTGCCTATTCGACCAAGTTTTTTATTTTGTTTTTTTGCAAGTTTAATAATTCTATTTATGTCGTTATCACATAGAGCAGATTTAAAAAACCAATATAAGTTTTCATAATGCAACATTTTTTTATCCTTTATATAAGAGGATATATAATATTATGAAATTAAAGTCCAGCTAGAATTAGCCGTGTTCCAGTAATAATTTTGATTGTCTTGTCTGTTTTGACCTTCCCACCTTTGATCAGTTTCATTCCAACTCATTAAATAAGTATCCACGGTTGTATCAAATGAATCACCGTTTTCATCTGTATGTTGGACTGTAAAAGTAGTGTTTGACGGTTTAGCGACTGGCGCTTCCCATTCAGTTTCTTCTGAATTTAAAGACCATGAAGCGTGAGGTTGAGGTGGTATAAATTTTGATCCATCCCACCAAAATTTAAAGTTAACAAAGTCTGGTAAAATTTTCCAATTTCCATCTGTTATAGATGCAACTTTTTCTTGAATGTTTTCATTTGTAACATCATCAGCTACGGCTATGATAACTTCTACTGATTGAACTTCTTGTCCTACTTGAAAAGGATGTTGTTGTGGTAATAATTTACCTGCACGTTGACTCATATTAGAATACCACTGTTCCTGTTACGTTAAATGTACAAATAGTTGAACCATCAGGTTGTGCTTGTGCTTGGTTTCCAGAGCCAGTAACATTAATCGTACCACCTGAAGTAGGTGATTTTATAATAACTACACCGTTTCCTCCAGTTTTTCCTTGTCTAGTTGGACCACCACCAGGGCCGCCGCCTCCGCCGCCGCCTTTTCCATTTGATCCATTATTTCCTACGCTTGGTCCAAAACCTCCGTTTCCACCACCACCGTTTCCACCAGAAACGTTTGGTCCACTACCTGGATTGTTAGCTCCTCCGCCACCGCCTCCAGCGTATTGCACAGGACTTCCACTAATATTGTTTGTTGCTCCATTACCACCAGGTCCTCCAAATTGATCACTAGGTCCATTAATTCCAGCTTGACCAGCTCCTCCGCCGCCACCGCCAGAATTATTTCCTCCGCCGTTACCGCCAGGATTTCCTTCAGGTGTTGGAAAACCACCTTCATTTCCAGCTCCGCCAGTTCCGTTTAGAGCACCTCCGCCACCAGATCCTCCAGTCCCTCCTTGGACGCTAGGTGGGCCACCACCTCCGCCGCCAGTTGATGTTATAGATCCAGCTAATGAATTTCCACCTTTAGATTGATCTCTTGCGTCTGGTCCAGGAGATGAATTTGGTTGAGGTCCGCCACCACCACCAATTGTGATTGTTCCTCCACTTTCTACTTCTACTTTAGTTCCTCCAGGAAAAGATGTTCTAAGACCGCCGCCGCCTCCGCCGCCGCCGTCATCGTATCCGCCGCCACCGCCTCCAGCGACAACTAAATAATCAAACTCTAATTTTTTTGCGACAGATCCGCCTCCGAAACCTAAGATTGTGTATCCGAATGAACTCATATATTCCTCCTATTATGCGTCGTTAGCAGCGTCAGTAGTGAAGAATAATTTAATTCCTAATAATTTTGCATCAGCTGTTAAAGAATCTGCTGATACATCTCTTGAGATTTGAAAGAACACTTGTTCGTCAGTGCTCGGTGAACCTGCAATTGTTACTGCTCCACTTTCATTTGCTACTGCTAAATCGTTTGCTGTACCACTCATGGCTTTTGCTGTTGCAACAACTTGTGTTCCAAAAGCTGTGTTTATTGAATCGTCATCTGCAATTGCTACACCTGATAACCCCCAGGCTGTTGTTCCTGTGTTTGTTGTGTCAGCTGTAAAAAATGCTTGAAAAGTTACTGTGCCTTCATTCCATGATTTAGGAAATGCAACAGCGAATTGTGCAAACTCATCTGAGTCTTTGTCAAAATCTAATGTTTTAATCTCAGGTCCATTTGATAATTCTGTTTGTGCTAAATCTGCACAACCATTTGTTGAATTAGGGTACATAGCAAGTGCAGGAACCCATATAGATTCTTTACCTGCAATTTTAACTGCAGCTGATCCTGATTTTAAAACACCAGAACCTTTTGGATTAATGTTTATATCAACATTTGTTTCACCTGTTGATGATAAAACTGGACCATCTCCAGTTGCTGCATTAGCTATAGTAAATTCGTTAACTGCCGAACTTGTTGCAGTAAGATTAATTAATTCATTTCCGTTTGTGTCTGAAATTTTTGTTCCTATCGCAGGACTAGTTAAAGTTTTGTTTGTTAAAGTTTGTGTTCCAGTAAGAGTTACATCACCATCACCAAAACCTAAAGTATAAATATCTGGGTTAGTTCCATCGTTTGCTGTAGCAAATACAAGTTGGTCACCTTTGTCTGTTGCAGAAAAAGTAAAACTGTCTCCTGATCCAGAAGCATATTTAAATTGTACTGTGTAAGCACCTGATGTTGAATTTCTTAAAAAATAAAAAGTTTGTGCATCTAGTGGAATTGTTACGATTTGGTTTCCAGTAATAGAACCTGTAAACTCAATCATTCTGTGAGACATAACTGCTCCAGTTGATCCATCAGAAACAGTTAAAGCAGTAGTTTGTGCACCACCTGCTATTGATTGTGCAGTAAATCCACCTGAAATTTGTTCGATTATGTTTAAATTGGTGTTAGTTTTTGTTCCCCATGTACCGGCGTTTTCACCAGTTGCCATTAGTTCTACACCGAGAGCCGTATAAGTTGATGCCATAATTTTGTACTCCTAATTAGTATCTTTTTTTAATTTGTTTTATACTTATTGTCAATAACATATGTTTAATTGTCTGCATTTACTGCAGTATAATTTGCGCTTTGTGTAGCCGTAACTGAGCTATAGCTTGCACTTTGATCACCAGTTATTGACTCATACCCTAAAGGCGATACATTACCCACATTAACAGTTGCAGAAACTCCTGTCAATCCCATAACATCTGCTGGTGATATTGAACCAACCGAAGAAGTTGCTCCTAATCCAGTTAATCCCATAACATCAGCTGGTGCTAAAGCACCCACAGAAGAAGTAAGTCCAAAACCAACTAAATCTATCACAGGGTTTGTAGAAATTTCTATTGTTCCAACTGCTGATGTGGCCTGTACACCAGTTAAACCCATAACATCGGCTGGTAATATTGAACCAACTGAAGAAGTTGCTCCTAATCCAGTTAAACCCATAACATCGGCTGGAGATAAAGATCCAACACTTGATGTTGCAGAGACTCCTGTAAGAGTTCCAGTAAAATCAGAAATAGCTGTTGGTGATCCAACGCTTGATGTTGAAGAAATTCCTGTTAATCCCATTACATCTGCAGGAACTAAAAAATATTCACCACCCCAACCAGTTGTTCCAGAATTCCAAGTTTGTTTACCCCAACTTACATCTTCTCCAATACCTGTAGTTGCTTCTACACCAGAGACTATTACGACTGTTTGTCCAGATTGACCCCAGTTTTCAACACCCCAACCGTCTTGTCCCCAACCGGTATTTATTTCTGCTGTAATTGAAACTGATCCTACGCTTGAAGTAGAAGAAACACCTGTAGGTGTAACTATAGAATCATTAAGTTGGCCCCATTCACCATCATTCCAAGCTTGGGCTCCCCAACCTAATGCAAATGCATCAGTGGTTCCCCAACGATTAGTGCCCCAGGTTGTGCCTGATTCATTCCAAGTGTTGGCCATAAGGACTTACCTCCTTATGCTATACGAATTATTGCGTCCGAAGCGTCTGCTGTTGGAAATTGAATTGTAAAAGTTCCGCTTGTTACAGTTTTGTCTGAACCGAATGCGATTGCACAAACTGCAGGATCACCAGTTGCTGAATCATTAAAAATTAAACAACCGTTAGCTGTAAAGGAAGCTGATGTCCAAGAAACATCACTAAAGTCACAAACTGCTGTGTCTGTAGATAAAACAGGAGTCACACTTGTAAGTGCTTTTCCTTTTGCAGAATATGCAGAACCTGATGTGTTAGAAATTTCGTTTGATGAACTGTAAGCTGTAGTTGATTTATTTAAAGTTGCAGAACTAGTGTACAAAGCTAAATTAAAAGTGTCTCCAGACGATGCTGTAAAATTATGTACGCCTGTTAAAATTTCAACTTTAAAACTGTTACAAATTGCCGATGTTATTGCCATATTTTACTCCTTTTAAGGTGACGGTGATTGAATTGGTATACGGATTGTTCCATCTGTATAATCATCTCTTCTTCGTCTACCAACTTGCATTGCTGCAAACTTTTGTAATTCTTGTTTATACTTTCCTTCGTATAATGTCAACATATCAGTTGGCCCTTTTAGGAAAGAATATGCCTCTACTAAACAAGCGTATAATAGACCTTGAGGAAAATATTTGCTAATATAAGTCCCAGAAGTCTCAGTTTCTAAACCAGGTGGAATTTTATTATAATATATTCTGAATACGTAATTAGCATCAGGTGTGGGAGCTAAATAAATAGATCCTGAAGTAGTATCAGTTGTACCGGTTGCTCCTCCAAACATAGCGTAATATTTTGGTTTACCAGTGACATCAGCTCCAGAAGCAGTAGATCCTTCTGGTCCAGTTAATCTTCCTACATACTCACTTAAAAAAGTTTGGTCTCTTTTTTCTAACCAATTTCCTTGTTCAGTCGAGTTGGTAGCATTAAATACTTCTACACCTCTTACAAACAATGTTCCTGCTGGAACTCTAATATTGTTTACATCTGTTGCCATTGTCCCTTGTTCAACAAATCTGTCTGAATCCATAGGAATATCATAAGCAATTCTATATTCTGCATTTTCAATAAATCTATTTAATATAGCAGCAGTAAACACATTAGCATCTACTTCAGTGTAATTTTTAATATCTGTCTGTAAGTTTGATAAATTATATCCAGCCATAATTAAGCTTTATCATTAATTGGTCCAATTGTACACTGAAAACCTCCTCCTGTTTCTGTGCTAGTCGCATTTGAAACAAGGGGCACGGTAATAGAATTATATTGTGTTTCAGTTGGTGGTTGGGCACCTGTGTTAACAGTATTACCAATAGCCGTAGCTAAATAAGATCCAAAAACTTTTGCTCCACTGCTGTGTGTAGTAGCTGTTGTGCTTTGTAAAGTTTCTCCTTTAAAAGGTGCTGATGTTCCACGTGTGCAGCCTGTTAAATTGTTACCAGCTTTACCTGTGTATTGAATTACTTCATTTAAATATTTTCCATAATTAGTTGTGTTTGGAGTTGTATCAATTTTTTCTATCATAATAAAACCGGCAGTTGGGAACTCAGTTGCATCTGTTAAAGTAATTGTTGTAACTGAATCGGTTATGTTACCATTTAAAGTTGTTTCTAATTCTAATGTAGAAACAGCCACACCACCAACAGGTTTTTTTACATCTCTAAATCTAACATAAGAAGTTCCATAACTTATTTGATTAAAAGGATAAGATACACTTAAAGTTCCAGAAGCAGCCGTAGTTGTAAATGGATTGTTAGGTAATATATTTTCTACAGGAAATTCAGTTCGTGCAGGTCTTGCATTTTTTAAAGCTTGGGGATCTGCACCTACAGGGTGTGGTTGTAGTTGAGGTTGTTTAGGCTCAAACTCAGAAATGTGTACTAAAGCACCAGTCCACTCTTTAACCATTTCATCATATGGAAACGCTGCACCAGATCTATCTGATATTGCTAAAGCTCTTCTTCCTTTTGAAAATCGTGCCATTATACATTTGGATAGTAGGTTTTCGGTGTAATGTACGTACTAGCCGCTGATCCATCCTCCGCTAATGCTCTTGCTAATTCATCTTCATAAATTAATTTTGTTTCTTGTACTCTTTGTGGTGCAAATTTCATAGCTAAATAATAAGCTAAACCTGAAACCATACATGGTACAAATCTAAAAGGTGAGTCACTTGCGTTTGTATAAGCACCTGCATCTTGAATTCTTTTTACATAATAAACATTTAAAAAATTACTTGCAGCTGTAGCGTTTGGTAAAGGGTAAATAGTTATTGTAACTTTATCAATAAATCTTTGAACCCAAAACTGTGATGGTGTTCCTTTAGATGCTTTATTTGCTGTTGCAGAATATGCATCTCTTGCAACTTTTGTTAAACCAATATCTGATTGATTTGTAGTATTATAATTTTGTCTAAATGTAACATTTAAAATATCTGAAATACCGTAAACGTTTGCAGTAGGGACAGTTGTAGCTTGTGGTGGCTCACCTCCTCCAGGAACATCTGTTGAATTCCTGTAAAAAGTATAAACACCAGAACCTTCAGCTGTTGCATCAATGTTAGTAGTAGATCCTTCTACTAAATTTACATTGGTGTTTCCAACTTCCCAAAAATGTATTCCTCTGTTACCCCATTCTTGAAAAAGAATATTTAATGATCTTCTTGCAGTTTTTATTTGATGACCTGCAGTTCCAACCAAACCTATTCTTTCGTATGCATCAGCAATTATTTCATCAATAGAAAAATTCTGATCAAAAGAGTAAGACGAGGATGTTGTATTCGCCATTAATTACTCCTTAAAATGTTCCGACTACGTAACAAAAATCACAGTTAGTCAAAGCAACATAACAACCAGTATCTGCATAAATACCAATACCTGGCATTTTAAATTCATGCACTTGATTAGCAGCTGTTCCAAACTTACCATGAAAAATTAATTTAGATGCCGTAGCACTAGAACCAATTTCATTATAAATTTTTATTTCTGCATCAGCATCAGATGATTGTGCAAAAATAGTCATAACCTGTGCCTTAGTAATATTAGTCGCTGTCGATGCACCGGCGTCAGTATTAACCAGTTTTTGAAGCTGACCACTTGCTGTTAACACAATGCTTTGTCTAACTTTTGAAATAGATGACATATATTTTCTCCTTAAAATTTAAGTGTGGGCCGAAGCCCACACTAAATTAATTATTAACTAGCGTCCGAAGAACTTGAAACACCGATAAATTTTAAAACTATTACCGTGTCAGATCCTGGATCACCACTTACAACAAGTTCTACTTCATCTGCTGTTTCAGTTGATGCAGTTGTTGTTCCGCCAGACATTCCTAAAACTCCATTACAAGGAAAAAATCCTTTGAAACCTGCTGAGTTAACAGCAACAGAAATTCCGTCAACGAAACCATCTGTATCTGCGTCAGTTCCAATATCTTGTAAGTTAACAGCGTTTGTTGATGCTGTTGTTACAGCTATTGTAACACCCATAGGTATGAAGTTAGAAGGGATTCCGATTGATGATTCTTTTCCTGTAGTATCACCATCAGCAACAGTTATTGTTGCAGTGTACTCAGAAAAAGTCATTTCATTTGTTAATGCACCAGTAGTTGCACTTTTAACGATTGTTTTAAAACCGTTTTCCGAACGTACTGGTCCAGTAAATGTAGTGTTTGCCATAATTATATCCTCCTAGTTTCTGAACGTAATCTCTAGGCCGTCGACTATACTCGTTTACGTTCTGATTAATTGTATAGTAAAAAAACTATATACTACATTTTAGTAGAGCGCAAGAGAGCCTGTAATGTGAATTGAATTTATTCAACGATGTAGCTTTTTATTAAGTAGCTACAGAAACTTGTGGGGCAGCGTCTTCCACCTTATTTTGCAGATGTGCTTTTTGAGCTTCTGCAAGTTTTATATGGCTAATTACTTCTCTGACTTTTCTGTCAATCTTAACCATATTGAGAGTATATCTACCCTCCTTAAGATGATCCTGCTCCCATTCTAGGTCCAGACCTTTCTTCTTTGTGTAAAGGTCCTGCAGATGTTGTTCCATCTTCTATAACCTCCTCATAGGTTATTCTATTTACTCTTGGATCATTCATTTCTCCAAGATGTTCCCATTTTATATCATTTTGTCCTAGTTTGTCAATGATAGCATTTTCTATATCTAATGGGCCATCCAAAGATTCTATAATAAAATCTGCGTGTAATTGATAAGCGAATATTTGGACTCTAAATTTTTTCATGTATCTCACCAGTTTGTATTATAAATGGGGCCGTTTTGAGGCGGCCCCATAAAGTCTTTTAGATTACGCTCCTTCAACGCCGAAGATACCTCTAAAGTCAGACACGCCATAAACGTATCTTTCTCTAGCTTTGTATCTAACGTTACCAGTATCGAAATCACCTTCCATTG
>VTLG01012943.1_pt1 | contig 32798 bp, 31 predicted proteins | sample 4694571 | NCBI WGS metagenome assembly VTLG01 (sample SAMN12604809, study PRJNA352737) | marine metagenome | biome: ENVO:00000447; feature: ENVO:00000209|ENVO:00000569|ENVO:01000036; material: ENVO:00002151; isolation source: viral sequences binned using virsorter ...
AAATAGGCCATAACATTATAATATTATAGCGCCAACTATAAACCCAATTACAAAACATACGATTTCTGTTCTGTACATTAGGTGCCATAGATGAAATTTATCAATATATTTTTTAATCATTTATGCTCCCCCAGTTTTTGCCGCTCTCGTAGTCAACCTTGTTTGGTACTTCGAGTGTAACAGCGTTTTCCATGATCTCAATTATCTTCTTAGCTTGCTCGTCGCTCTCGATAGATAAATCAAGTTCATCATGTATTTGTATATGAGGGATTATTCCCTCTTTGTAAAGCTCTAACATTGACTTCTTTGTCATGTCAGCAGCTGAACCCTGTATTAATTTGTTTAATGCTTTGTATGTGTATGCTCTCTTGATCCCCGGTCCATGTTCCCTGAGTGCTTCTTCGTGTGTCATGGCCTTATGCATACCGAATTGATTAGGCTCCCACAGATGAAACCTGCATAGTCTGCCTAGTAAAGTTCTTATCTGTCCTCTGTCCTGTGCTCTGTTAGATGCTTTCTCCATCAACTGTTTAACAAAAGGCACACGGTTGTGGTAAGTATTAAATAATTCTGCGGCTTTGTCTTTAGTTACACCTAGTTCTGCTTGTAATTTGTTCTTACCCATACCATAGAATAATCCAAGGTTAATTGTCTTGGCTTGTGATCTAGGTATCTCTGCCATATCTGCTACAGTCTGGTGAAAGTCTGAGTCAGGATCTGTTTCATATGCATCAACTACATCGTAGACTGAAGGCAACTTATATAATGCTGCGTAGTGTACAACGAGTCTAGGTTCTTGCTGTGAGTAATCAAAGCAACCCCATTTGCATCCATCTTCGGGAATGAATAGTGACCTAATTTTAGGGCCTAAATCCTTGTTTCTAGCAGGTATCTGCTGCAAGTTAGGGTTTTGATAACTAAACCTACCTGTAACTGTACCACCTGTTTGTGATCTTAACTGATTAATTTCTGCATGTATTCTACCTTTGTGTTGATAACGTAAAATAGAATCAATAAAGGTTGTGTGTGCTTTGTTTATCTCCCTAGCTTTAGCAATCATGTTAACGACAGGATGTTTGTGTTCCTGTAAAAAGTTTTTGGTAAAGCTTGGAGCTTGTGTTTTATCTGTTCTTGGATACTCTAGTCTTAATATGTCAAAGACTTCTGCAATAGATCTAGCTGCCCAGATCTGTGTATCTATGTTTGTTTCTCTTTTTATATTGTGTAATAGTTCTCTCTCTTGTTGTATTAATTCTTTTTTTATTTTGTGTGCACCTTCTACATCTACACGTACACCTTTAAATCTCATGTCAACTAGACATGGGAATAGTTCTGTTTCTAAATCAAATATATCTTCTAAGTCTTGGTGTATAATTTCTTTCTTCATCTCTTGCCACAAACCAAACGTAGCTTCTGCATCTCGTTCTGCATATGCACCTACATGTAATGATGGTAGCTTGTACATTTCTGATTTAGGATCTATGCCCCACTCTGCTGCAGCTTCTGCCAATGCAGCTTCGTTCTTACCAAAGCCAAGGTACTTCCATGATAGACTGTTTAAGTCGTATCTAAATCTGTTCTCGTCTGTAATTGCTGCGGCTATCATTGTATCTACAATGTCACCATTTATTTTTAAACCCATAGCACGTAACCAGCACACATCGTACATAGCGTTGTGAAATATTTTTGTGCTGTCAGATTGAAGTACGTCTTTTAACCACAATAAAACTTTTTGTTTATCCATGTTGCCGCCACCTTCGTGTGCAATTGGAAAATATCCTTTGTAGAATTTTGTGGCTACAGCCACACCTATGACTTCACCATTACCTATAACAGAACCCGATCCTTTCTTTATAAGATCTGGATCTCTTGTCTCTAAATCTATTGCAATCTCATCAACCTGTCTAAGATCTGGAAATTCTGTAGGTATATTCCATTCTGTCTGTGCTTCAAATTTAGGAATTTTCATTTTCTTTTCTCCATTTTTTGTAGCCATCTGTCCATGATTCGTCTTTGGGTTGAGTGTCTTGGTAGTCTCTGTCCAATATCATTTCTAGATAATGAATTGCTTTGTGTATATCTTGTTCCTTTCCCTTGGCAGCGTGCCTGCATATGTACTTTATAGCCGATCCTTCCGCGAAGGGCAACTTATTCTTGTTTATAAACTCACTCGGCTGCATGACCATGTTCTGGTAATGTGAACCGCCTATTTGCTTTTTGTATGCTTTAGATGTCATATCCGTTTCTCTCCTGTTTTGCTTCCATTATGTATAAGTTTTGTTTAGTTCTTGTTACACCCACATACCAAACTCTGTGTTCTTCATCTCTTTTGTCTTGATTTTTTTCTACCACTTCTCTTATCTTTTTTGTGTTATCTAATATAAGTAAAACATTGTCTGCTTCTCCACCCTTTGCTGCGTGAATAGTAGATAGTTTAACTCTCGGTGCTTCCTGTAGTTTCTCACCGTTAGATAACATTTGTCTTATGTATAGGCTTTCTTCTGGGTCTGATTTGAATACTTCATACCAATGATCAGTAAAACTAAACCCAAATTCTTTTAGATCGTATAGTCTTTCTTCTGTCTGTACCCATTCTAGTTCTAAAAATTCAAATAAATCTTTGCACTCTGTTAACGATAGCTGATCACCTTTCGTCCATCTTGTGTAGTTTAGAATGTTTCTAAACAACCTTTGCTTATAACTTTTTCTATTTTTGTATTCGTAATATATTGCACGCTCTCGTAATGATTCTTTTAATGATTCTAATTTAGAATGTGTTCTGCCTAAAATTAACCATGTACCTTTTTCTAATGGCACATCTTCTACTGCAATAACCCTTTGCACATAGCCATCATCTTCTCGTGGTTGCCATATTTTAGACAATTTTCTGTCTTCAGGTATACGTTCTAGTATGCAATTAGCTAGTGTTTGCACCGCTTTTGGCACTCTGTAAGATTGTGGCAAAACTATGTCTTTTGCCTTTTCTTTCTGAAATCTATGCACATCTGCACCAGCCCAACCATAAATGGCTTGGTCATCATCACCTGCTAAAATAATGTGTTTAGAATGTGTCTTTAATATGTCAAACATTTTCCATTGTATTGGAGATAAATCTTGAGCTTCGTCTACAAAAATAATGTCAAACTCTGGACACAATTTAGACTCATTAAATTTTTCTATCATGTCTGTAAAATCTACTAGACCATAAGCTTTCTTATAATTAATAACTTCATCCCTTAAAATTTGTAATTGTCTTTTATCTATTTGATCAGAGTACATGTCAGTATTGTATTCATCTATAACATCTATTTCCTTGATCCTTGCTGCATTGATAATGTTAAAGTATTCGCTGTCAGAGTCTACAAAGCCTGTCTTCTCTTCTCCGTTTGTAAACACAGTAACTTCTATACCAACACGTCTACCTATGTCTTCGTAATGTTCTGGTTGCATAACATTACTTTTCTTTAATCCTAGTCTAGCAAAGGATAATGCATGTAATGTCTTAAAGTATGGTAGATCTTTAGCTTGTAATTCTTTGTGCATGTCTAACATCCTATCTCTAGCTTCATCAGCAGCTTTAGTTGTAAATGCAAAGTATCCTATCTTGTTAAGAGGTGTGCCTAGTCTATAAAAAGTATTTACATATTTTAATAACTTAGTTGTTTTCCCTGTTCCCGGAGGCCCGAGTATTTTTCTAATCATATTATATCTACCTCATGTTTTAATTTAGTGTGATGTATAGGTACTTCTTCAAAATCTTTTATGCTTATCATTACTACGTTCTTAGTTGGTGTATTGTATTTTCCTTTCTCTTTTGTCGGGAATCTTTTCTGATCTAGAAACTGTATGTCGCATTCTTTGTATGTCTTTCTCATCATAACACCAGTCTTATCTTCACCGTGCTTCCAGTTCTTTGCTTTTAGTCTGTCATAAAACTTATCAAATTTAAAGTATGCATAGCCATCTTCTATTAATACTGTGCCTGATTTAAAACTAGAATCATTCATAGCTTTAGGTCCGTTAATTTTTGCGTGTAATAAGTCATGTAGTTTTTCTTTAGGTGATGTACCTATAGGAGGATTAATTGTTTTCTGTGTTTTAAATAAGGCTTCTAATACTGTCTGATCTTCTTGACCTTTAATAATTGGTGGTGGAAATCCTGCATGTTTTGTGATAGCATTCCGTCTCTTTCGCTGATCTGTAACGTGTTCTACGGTCTTACAGTGTACAGTCGCTTTACCAATACCATCAGGTCTAGTTACATCAAACTCATACTCTGGGTCTGGATCTATATCTATCTTTCTTAAATTAGTTAATACAGGATAAGCTCCTTTAGATCCTGCTAGTACACCAAATTTTTTCTTTACACATATACCTTTTTTACAATACTCACTGATAGGACTTTGTGTGCAGGTATAACCTTTCTCTGATTTATTCCATGATCTAAGCTTAGCGTTTAATGTTTGTTGATCCCACGCATTAGCGTGTACAGTCTCAAAATATTTTACTGGTGCATTCTTTACTTTTTGTTGCCAGCTATCAGGATACTTCATCTTTACAAAGACGTGATAGTTGTACATAAATCTATCTTTGCCATCAAAGCCTGCTTTGTTTGTTATTTTAGATAATAAAGCTAAACATGGTGGTCCTTCTACAAATTCTTCATCAACACCTTCCATAGATTTAACTTCCATGTCATCTGTTATTCTTTTTAAATCTTCTGCTGTCGTTAGATTAGCTTCTGCTACTTTTATAAATTGTTCTAGTGTAAAAAATGTGCCGTCAACATTCATTGCTCTACGTTTCTTGCCCTCAAAGTATGGTAGATTAATAAACTGTCCTGGTTTTAAAATCCCCGTTTCCGGATCCTTTGTTAGTTGTGTTTGCTTTGGAAAGATCTCGCAGTCAGGTTTTAAATTAAATATGGGTAATAGGTTACTTAAGAATGATACTAATAATGTAGATGGCACAAACTCTGCCATGAATAAATATAAATGTAACCCACCGCTTTTAGATTCTATAGGTATTAAAGGTAAGTTGTATGTTTGTATTGTCTCTAAATAAAATTGTTTGTTAAATCCTTCGTATGCTTTAGGGTCAATGTCTATAACACCAAACTTAGCATCACCATTCTCATTAGTAGGTTGTGCACCTACAGATTTCTCACCTGTTAAATGGTCTTGATATATCTGATCAGTAAACTCTTCGTAAGTCCATCTGTAATCTGGTTTTTTCTTTCCGCTTTCTGGGTCTACGGTAGCGTTGGTCCAATCTGCGATTCCATACGCATGTCTATAGCCATTAAATATTTTTACGTATTCCTTCATAATTATCCTGTAAGTAGGCCGCTCAGTCTCCCGGACGGCCTACCCCATGCATGCTTTCCTCTTAAGGAAACTAGAAGTGGGACTTAGACCCTTTCTTATCTTCACCATGTTTAGCCTTCACACTTCCTTTAGAAATGTTATCGCTAAATGTTTTTGCTTGTTGGTAAAGACTAGTGTCTGTGATCGGTCCGACCTTACTTACATCCCAACCAAACCACGTTCCTTTGTCATTAGACATTTGCGTAGTTTTTAGTCTGTAAATATGGCTAAAAGATGCCGGTGTGAATAAACCGTTCTTGCCTTTTAGTTTTATACCCGACATCATTGAATTCCATTTTCTACTAATTTTTAATTGAGTAGATTTCATAGATATCAACGCAGTCGTTGGACTATCTCCTGTGATAATTACAAAATGAGACGCTGTCTTCTCAACATAGTTACCGTTAGGTAATCTATCTTTAAAGTTTGCATCTGCTTTTGTTTGAGACATGATGTCAGAAGAAGAGTCATGTACAGCTACTGGTCCCCCAGAGCCTTCTCCTCTATCTTTCCATTCCACGTACTCTAACTTATAAAATGCAGGAATGACATTTATGCCCTTCGCTCCATCGTATAATTCGCCTGACACAGAATTGTATATCATTCCTGGTTCAGCGCCTTCGACATACTTACCATCACGTTTGTTAACTTCTGGTGAAAGTTGTCCAAGGATTTTTAGAAAAGGTAGAGCTAGATCTTGTTGACCTATATTACCCAAACCTTTTGCTGCATCTTCTTCAAACACATTTGCCGGAAGTTGTGCAGACTTTTTTTCTGTTACTTGGTTCATTGTTATTTGCTCCTTGTTATTTTTGTTCTGTTGCCTGTGAACATATTAAATAAGTCAGATGGCATCTCGAGTCCAGCCTCAAGACGCTCTCTGACTAATGCTTTAAGTGTCATAGGTTCAACCTTTAATTTCTGGACAGGTTGATATCCTTGACCTTGTGCAAGGTTCGCGTAAGCGATTGCCTTGTTGTCCTCGTTACGACCAAAAGCAACGGTAACCTCATTTTTAATAAGATCACCTAGGCCGTTTTCTCGAAGCCAGTTATATGCTTGTTCCTTTTTTGCTATAGGAATTGAAGCACCGTAGACAGGTTTCACTTCTACCGAAGATCCGTCTGCTAGTTTTAAGGTAGAGATATTCATCTCTTGCATCATTGTAGGAATAACTTCTCCTGATAACAATTCTGCTTTCCTTTTTAATTCTTTCAACTCATGTTCTTTTAAAGCTACTTGATCCTCTAACTCTTGTAACTTTACTACTTGGTCAGATAATTTCTTACCTTCATTTACTGAATCAAGATTTTCTCTTGCATCTTGTTCAAAGTTTATATCACTCATTTATGTTTCCTTTCTCATGTAAGTTTATTTCTATTGGATAATACACTCTATCTTGTCTATCCCATTTTAATAGTTTGTATTTTCCGTTTGTAATTTCAGAAACAATAGAACACGCAACACCTATTATTGCAGGATCACCTGTCAATAATAAATAATCCTTTGTTGTATAGTTTTTTAACAAACCTCTTAATTTATATATAAGAGGACCTGGAGAAAAAATTATTTGTGAAAACTCAGGTAATAGAAATTTAAAATTTCCATGCTGAGATGCACTCATAATATTTATCTTAGGTGTACCAGCTTTTGTGCCAGGCAATTCTTGTAAAACATATACCGTAGGCTTATTGGTTTTGATGTCTCCATAATTCATGCTTTCTGTCATTGACAAGAATATAAACTTTATGCTATAGAAGTCAATAGAAAGATAAAAATTATGAACTACAAGTTTAAGACAAAGCCTTATCAGCATCAGCTGAATGCATTAGCCCGATCTTGGGATAGAGAATACTTTGCCTATTTTATGGAAATGGGTACTGGTAAATCTAAAGTTCTTGTTGATAATATAGCTATGCTTTATGACAAAGGTAAGATTAACGGTGCCTTAATTGTGGCACCAAAAGGTGTAATAGGCACGTGGTTTAACAACGAATTACCTAATCATATGCCAGATCATGTCGAATATAAGTCAGTATTGTGGCAGGCTAATATCAATGCAAAACAAAAAAAGAAATTAGATGTACTGTTTGAAACAGGCACAGATTTACACATATTAGTAATGAATGTAGAAGCTTTCTCTACAACGAAAGGTTGTGAGTTTGCTTACAAATTTTTATCTTGTCATAACACTATGATGGCTATTGATGAATCTACTACAATTAAAAACCCTGACGCTAAAAGAACTAAGAATGTGTGCAAATTGGGTCCTCACGCTAAATATAGAAGAATACTAACAGGTTCACCTATTACAAAATCACCATTAGATTTATATAAACAATGTGAATTTTTAGCTCCAGAGTTATTAGGTCACTCATCTTATTATACATTTAGAACTAGATACGCCATTATGAAAACTGCAAACTTTGGTGGTAGGTCTGTGCAGATAGTAGTGGGCTATAGAAATCTACCCGAACTTACAGATATGTTAAAAGAATTTTCTTACAGAGTATTAAAAGATGAATGTTTAGATCTACCTAAAAAAACATACATGAAAAGAACTGTTAAACTTACAAAAGAACAAGAGCATGCTTACAAACAAATGTCACAACTAGCTCTTGCACAATTCCAAGGTAAGTTAATGACAACAGCTACAGTTATGACACAGCTTATGCGTTTACATCAAATTACTTGCGGTCATTTCACTGCAGATGACGGTACAATACAAGATATAAAAAGTAATAGACTAGATCACCTTGCTGACTTGTTAGACGAGGTGCACGGTAAGGTTGTTATATGGGCACATTACCAGTACGATGTAGAAACAATAGTAGAACTTATAAAAAAAGAGCATGGGGATAATTCTGTTGTTACGTATTATGGCTTGACACCACAAGATCAAAGACAAGGCAATATAGAAAAATTTCAAGATAAAAAGAGTCCCGTAAGATTCTTAGTAGGTACAACTGCTACAGGAGGGTACGGTATAACGCTCACAGCGGCCAGTACAATGATATATTACTCAAATGGGTATGATCTAGAGAAAAGACAGCAGTCTGAGGCTAGAATCGATCGTATAGGCCAAGAAAGCCCTATGACATATATAGATATAATGGCAGAAAATACTATAGATGACAAAATAGTGGTCGCTTTACGTAAAAAGGTAGATATCGCTAGTCAGATCATGGGTGAAGAGTTAAAAGATTGGATATGAAATATCCTTATTATATTAGAATGGCAATCTTACTATGTGTTGGTGCGTTTGCACCGATAATGATTCATCACATTGTTTATAAATTGTGGGATGTCAGTGCATTACGCGCAGCAGAAATAACTTTTATATTGTGTATTCCAATAGCTTGTTGGATGGCTGCTAGAATTAATGATAGATGGCACGACGATAGAGAATAGGAAAATCTAGGAGTCTTGAAAATTGTTAGCGCAAAAAAAATTACTTTAACCAAGGTGTGTAACTAACTTTGCCATCAACTCTTTGTGCACGTAGCCATTGCTGTCTGTTTTTGTTACGAGAGTACGAGCAATGTATCCAACCCGATGTAGGTTCGCCGTCTTTGTAAAATTCTAATATGCCTTGGTCTACTTCTAGATTATCTCTAATCCATCTTGCAAGTTCTCTATTATCAACACCTGGTATTTCAAAATCAGCAGCTGCTGCTTCATCGTCAGCTACATGTTGGCTGTTCACACTGCTACCAATTTCTACACACAGCTGAGCACAACGGAATCCGCTAGATATAATTAATGGTTTGCTATAATGCGAACGTATCGGTTGCAATACATTTACTGCAAGAGCTTTTAAATTTTCTATTTGCTCTGGTGATGGATTGTTATTGATGCCCTTACGTTCAGCCGTTTGGCTTTTGGTAAGCTCGTCAAGGGTTATGTTAGCTGTTAGTTTCATCTTGTTAATAACATAAATATCATATTTGCCATGCCCATAATTAACATACCGGCAGACACTAACACAATTTTTTCTAATCTACTTATTTGTGCTTCGATCTTGTGTATCTTGTCATGCGTTTGCTTCTGCATAATTCTGCATAGCTTCTCATGATCTTCTATTTTTTGTAAAGCATTTTTTTTCATATTATGTCCTACCAAAAAGAATAGATAATTTTTGTGCTGTTGACAAGCCTTCTAAACTATTAATTTGTCCCGATGCTGCCATAGTTTGTTGATCTACACTGGGTAAATTTAGCGTGTTAGGACCTGTGACAGTATTTTCTGAGACAGCTGGTAATAATGGGTTTTCAATAAAAGGAAGTTCTGTTTCCTCTAAAGATATATCTGCAAGCTCCTGTTGAATTTGATTTATAGTAGAGGCTGCTTCTTGAAAAGGATCTGCCTCTCCAATTTTAGCAGCGTTTTCTGCAAAAGCGTTTCTTACATCTAGAGAAATACTAATTGGTCTAAACACATTATTATCAATTGCATTTTTTTCTATGTTAGAAATTCTATCTGTTGCAGAATTAAATCCACTCTCACTTACGTTTAAAGTTCTTGCAGCATCCATGTCTAATTTTAAATCTTTTTTTACATTAAACAAAGCTCTGTTTGCATTGATGTAAGCATCTACAACTTCTCTAGGTTCTACTGGTCCACCTTTTAAAGTCACTCTGGTAAATAAAGATCTAGAATCTCTGGCACCTCTTTGATAGTCTGCAACTTTATATCGTAAAGTTCTTTCTGGGTTTACATTGACAGCCCTAAAACCAAACAGTCCTTGAAACTCATCACCAAATTCAAACTCTTGTCCGTACTCATCAAACTTACCTTTAGTAATTACATCTATTTTTTCTATAGATTGATCTAATCTTTTTAATTGATTAAAAGAAAAAGGCATTTGTGCTTTAACTAAATGCTGCATAATTTTATAATTTTTATCTCCGGCTGTATCCTCTGGGTTATACACTTGGAAACCTTCTCTAGTTCTGCCACCCCTAGCTATAATATCTAGCACAGCTTCTGTCCAAATAGATTCTGATATAAATGGCTGACCAAATTCAGACATGGCTGTAAACATACCTTTAGCAAAGTCGTCCATTATACCATCTTCATCTGTTCTACCATCTGCTATAGCATTAATTACTGATTGGATTGGTCTTAATAAAGTATCATAAGCATTAGCATGACTAAAATCTATGTATTTAAAATCACCATCCTCTGTTCTTATAGGTAGCAACGTAGAATTTTTAGACCATTGTGCTGCGTATCTTCTTATAGCTTCTCTTTCCTCTTCAGTTATGTCGTAGATAGCTGAGAATGCAGCCACTGTTCCAGCAGGAACTGCTGCAGTAGTTAAACCAAAACCAAATAATCTTGTATAACCTATTGATTGAAAAGGTTTGTATGTTTTACCATTAACAATAACTTCTTCATTTATTTCTCTTAATGCTCTTCTAACAATGTTAGTTCCTGTTCTTGCAATCTCTGCAGGAAACGAAACGAAGTTACCAATAGGTAATGCTCTTAATGATTTAACAAAGTCAGAAACATAATCATAGTTAGGTATATTATTTTTAACAATGTCTGCTGCTTCTTTTTCTAAAAAGTCTTGTGTTAATCTAACTTCTGTTCCATCAGCTCTTTTAAAAAATTGTCCTCTAGTAACACCAATACTTTCATAAGCTTTTTCTAATCTTTTAGATTCCATAGCCCATGATGCAATCTTCCAAAAGTCATCTTCAGCTGTGTACAAATCTTGAGACACAGATTTTAATTTAGATAAAGGTTTTGCTAGTAATCTTAATCCTTTATCAGATGTCATAGTTGCACCAAAGTTAACATCTTCCATAAGTCTAGATAAATCTCCTAGTCTTACGTTAGAGTTTACCACACCTAACCTTAAAAGTTTTTGATATAAATCATTCTGCATTCTCGTGCCTTTAAGAGGTGTTTGTAATGCTTGATAAGCTTGTTTGATAGCAGCAGGATCTGGTATAATTCCATTAGCTGTAGCAAAAGCTCCAGCACTTACAAAGTTTCTAAGGTGTGTTACTGGTGATAAAATTGTTTTAGCAATTTGTGATGTTGCTTTAGGGTACAAGACTAAACTGTTGTACAATTTACCTAAACTATTTTTGCTATTAATTCCTGTAGCTGCATTTTCTAAAGCTTCAGCCATACCTTTTGTAGTATACATTCCTTCTAAAGGATTAATACTACCAGAGCTTGTACCTACATTTAATTTTTGAGCTTGGTCTAATCTTACTTGTTTAATATCAGCTCCTAAAGCTGCAATGGCTTCTTCCTCTGTTTTATAAAACATACCTTGTTTATCCGCTGCTTTTAATTCATCTGATTTAGTTAACAAGTTTCTAAAAAATAAATTTCTTTGTGTAATCATAGATAACTTAGACATACCTGCAAGCATAGATTGCATAGGGTTTTTATTTTTACCTAACAATTCATTAAATACTTTTTTAACTTCAGGTTTTAAATTTTTAATGTTGGCAATAGAAGAACCTCTTGCCGTAGCCAAGCTATCTAAAACAGTTTGATTAACAAAAAATTCAGGAACGTTAAATATTGCTTCAGAAGGTCTATCAATTCTAAATCCTTTTGGATAATTAGCTGTGTCTAAAACTCTGGCTACCATTTGTTCAGCTTGTAAATCTGTAATGTCTTTTCCTGCTTCTTTAGCACTTTGTATAAATACTTGTTTAGCTGCTTCTACTTGTTGAGCTGCAGGTTTGTAATCTAAAAAAGGTAATATACTTTTGTTTTGAAATATGTCGTAGGTTGTGCCTAGGTACTCTTTAAACTTACCTCCAAATAATGTTTGAAACTCAGCTAGTTCTTCTTTAGATAACGTTCTACCTAATTTAGAAAACATGTCAGACCATTTAGTTCTCATTTCATCTAACTGATTATAAATATTTTTTAATACAGCATCTCCTTGTGTTTTATTTGTTTGATATTTTCTAATCATATCCTCTACTTTTAGTAATTGTTTATCATCCATCTTACCAAAAACAGTTACACCAGTTTGTTTATCTATAGTTGGTGTACCGGAAAATAAAAGATCATTAATTTCTTTTAAAAATATGTCTCTATCTTTGCCCAAAGTTTGTTTGTTCATAATAGTTCTCATTGATGGAAAGATTGCATCAATGTTTAATTCTAGATCTCTAGATATATTTCTAGCTATGTTTGCATCAGCAGCTTTTTCTCCTATAAATAATCTTTCTTCATCAAAAAATTCTTGTGCTTTACCACTTCGTGCCCTGAACCCTGATGCTATTTTGTCTATCCATTTGTCTAGTTTAGAGTTAGCCACATCTAATTTTTTATTTCTATCTGTTAATTTTTTTATAACAGTTCCTGTGCCACCAATAATACCTGTAAACAAAGCACCCTCTGTACCAAATCTAACTCTGTTTAATATTTCAGTTACAGCACTGTCGTCGTCTCTGTCTATTCCTGTTGGTCCTCCTAACAGATCTCCAAAAGATCCAATCTGTTCTACATCACCAACAAACACACCCTCAGCTGCACCACCACCTAAAGCTCCAGCCATAAATTGTCTGCCTTTACCTTTGGCTGTAAGTTCTAATGCTTCGTCAGTTGCTTTTACTAATTTAGGATTATTTAATTTTACGTATTTACCATTCTTAGATGCTATCATAGCTGACTTAGCTAGATTACTTGCACCTTTAAAAGCTAAACCGCCTGGTATACCTATGTTGATAAGAGCTTCTGTAATTTTACCAGCAGCTGTAGCTTCTGCTTTTTCATCAAGAGTGGTAAGATCATCAAAGAATGCTTCTACTCTTGCAGCTTTCCCACTATCTACACCAAGATCCAAAAGACTTGCACCTAAAGAAAAGAAGCCTTTAGGTATCGCAATAAGACCTGAACCTACACCGGCTAGCATAGATTCAAATACACCAACCTTGTTGTTGCTTTCTGCTTGATTATTAAATTTTGTAAAATCTAGGGCCATTCATTACCCCACGATAGACTTAGCTACGCCGCCTTCTATTAGTACAATGTTTTCTCCAACCTTATAATAGCCGTCGTCAACAAACGCTCCTTCAGCTGCCATCTCTAAATTTTTAACAGCGTTGGTAGCAATATCTAAAATAGTTTTTTCTTCTATTTGCTGACCTTCAAATTCTTTCATTTGTTTATTAAAATCTTTTGTAGTCATTATTGAACCACCATAAGCTGAACCAAACTTTTCTTGTGCAGCTGCTCCTGCAGCATCATTTACACCAGCTTTTTTGTATACAGCTTTTAGATTAGAGATACTTGGATCTGCTTCTTTATTTAAAGCTCTTAGTTTTGCTTCCTTTAAATTTCTATCTAATACTTTGTCGCCACCTTCTAAATAATTTTTAGCCATCATTACACCAGCAGCTTCTTTTAATTGATCTACTTTATCTAATCTTTTATCATATGCACTAATAGCTTTACTAATTGTAGAACTTATATTCTTTTTAGAAATAGTATCTTTACCACCTTCATCAATGTATCTACTTACATCAATTAATGCTTTACCTGTAGCGTTACGTGTTGCTCTATCAACACCCAATAGTTTATAAATTTTGTTTAATCTCTCTTGATCTTTTGCTCCTTTTTCTTCAGCAGTTAATACTTTTTCTGCTCCATCAGTTTTTATTCTAGTTCCTCTTGTGCCATCTTTAGTTTTTGTAGTAACTACAGGTGGTTTTTCTCTAAACGGATCAAATCTTTCGCCTGGAACTACAAAGTTAGCAAAGCCTTTTAAAGCTTTACCTACGAGCGGACCACCTCCAGTAAAAGCCGTAGTTGCTAAACTTGGTGTGGATAATGCTAGAATAGGATTTTGTTTTGCAAAAGAACCTACTCTAAAACCAACACTTTCTGGACGGCTAGCCATAGGTAAACCAATACCTGGTCTAATTTTTGCTAAATCTTTTGCCCTACCAAAAAATCCTAACTTACCTGGAGTAGCGCCAAATGCTCTTGCTGCTTTAAAACCTCTAACTAATGCTGGACCAGCTGTTCTAAGAGCTGTTATGCCTGCTCCTATTGTAGCAGGAACAAAAGTATAGTGCATTTCTCTTCCACTTGCATCTCTGATAGCATTATTACCTGCACCAAATGTAGCTTGTCTCTCTCCAGGAGGAGTTGTTGATCCACCATTTTTCATACCAATAGCGTCAGCCATTGTAGTAGCGACACCGCCTTCTCTTAGGCCGTTCATTCCGTGCATGATGCCTTGTCTTTTTACATCACCACCGTATTTAAACATTGGTCTTTTAAGTGGTCGCATTATTTACCTCCAAGAACACCAAAGGTAGGTTGTGGTCCGTATAGTCTAGCGTAAAGACCTCCTAATCCTGTAGCTGTTGATATGGCTTGTGATAATGGACTTTGTACTGGTGCTGGTTCAGAGTAAGCTGATGCTACACCACCTGCTAATCCTGTTAAACCTTGACCGTATTGTTGTAATCTACCGTATGGTTCGTAAGCTGCTGTTTGTTGTGCTAATTGATTAGCTCGTAAGTTAGCTTGTGCTTGTTGTTGGTTAAGAGCACCTAAACTTCCTAGTGCTGCAATATCTTGACCCATAGCACCTCTACCAAAATTAGATAATCCCATTTGGTTTTGTGCTAATGTTCCTTGGTTACCAAAAGCTTGTTGTGCTAATTGATTTGCTTGTGTAAATCCTTGTTGTTGTAGTTGTGCTAGTAAAGACGCTCTGCCTTGAGCTGTGTCTGCATCGTATTGACCTAACATTGCTCCTTCTCTACCACCACCAAAATTACCCGTGCCTACAGCTGCGTCTTGTATTGATCTTCTGTCTGCTATTCTTGATGAGTCAAAGTCAGCTAATGATGTATCAATAACTTGTTGTTGATACGGAGACATAAAAGATTGGAAAGCTTGTGGTCCTGTTAAACCTGCTTGGTTAGCTATATTAGCTTGAGCAGCTTGTAAAAAAGGTGAATAAGATCCTATACCTTGTTGCGCTATTTGTTGCGCTTGCGTTTGCAAAGGATCCATCTGTGCAACAAATGGATTAACTCCTGTAATTGCTGCGCCCGAAGCTCTGTTTCCTGCTGCGTCTACTCCGCCAGTAAATGCGCTTGTTTCAATCGGTGTTGAATACGTGGCCGTCGACTGTTTGGCAAAGTCTTTGGCTGTATCTTCTAAATATGCTGGTAATGCCATTATACTATTCTACTCTCCAATTGTTGTGCGGTATCAAACATTTCTTGTGCAGGATTCATACCTTGTGATTCCTCTGAAATTTCTCCGCCTTGTTCTAAATTATCCATCATTCTTTGCATGACAGCAGATCCTTTGTCTATGTCTCCGCCTCCTGCATTTCTTACAGCATCTGCTGTAAATACAAATTCATTTTTACTTAATCTTGCTGGTACATCATCAGCTTTTTCTTGACCACCAATAGGTACAAAGCCTCCTTCTTCTCTATAATCTTTTTCCATACCACCTAAATCCATAATACCACCTTCAGCAGCCATTTGTCTCTCGCCACCAGGTCTGTACATATTAACAATATCTTCATCTTCCATGATGTAAGAGTCAGCCATAGGGTTTGCACTAGACATATAGTCTATCATGCCACCAGAATTAGCCATAACTCTATCTTCTACCATAGTTTCATCAGTATCGATAACTTCTTCTTCAGGGTTTTGACTCATAAAATTCATTAACGCTTCTTGTTCTCCCTCATTTAACATGTCGTAAGGTTTACCAAATACTTCTAGAGATAACGCATTTAATTCTGCTAAAGGATCTGGGTTAGATACGACTTCTTGTGTATCTTCGTTAATAACTTCTTCTTGCATTACGGGTCCAGCATCTTGATAACCTATTCTACCACCGTTAGCAGCCATTTGTGGTTGTTGCTGTTGTTGCATAACTAATTTTACAAACTGTTCAAAAGGCATTGTTCCACCTTGTTGTCTATACTTTGCGTACTCTGCTTGTAATGCTTGAACCATTTGTTGTTCCCCTGCACCACCACCGTTAGCTAATCCTACAACACCACCGTTAGCAAGGTAATAATTTTTTTGTGCAAATCTTTCAGGGATTCTAAATGGATCTAAACTAGGGTCTTTCATTCTAGATTGAAGTCTAATGTCTGCAATTGTGCTAGGTGTTTTTTCAAATGTTTCTACAATGTCTTCTTCATCTTCATCACCACCCATAAAAAATGGTAATGCTGTTGCAGCTAGGCCACCACCAATTAAAGCTTTTTGACCAAATGATAAATTAGGGTTTGTAAAAGGATTTAGTTTTCCTAACATACTACCAAATTTATTTGTTTGAAATATTCTATTACCACCTACGTTTTGAAAATTACCCAGTCCTAATCTAGATAGTAATGTGTTTTTAGCAAAACCTGCTCCACTAAAACCACCCCCTAATCCATAACCTGCTGCTCCTATTAATGCAGCTTTACCTAAAGGACTTTTAACAATTTTTTTAAGAGGTCTAGTGACTTTCTTTACAAGCTTACCTAAAAAATAACCTTGTCTAGGCTCTTTCAGTGCCATAATTCCGCCACCTGCTCTTAACTGTCTTGCTTGCTGCATATTAGATATTGCCATAATTTAACCTCAAATAATCGTTTTAACTTGTTTTTCCTAACAAATCAAGCGGAGGCATGATCACTGTTAGATCCTGCGCTATGTCTTCATTGGGTATTCCAAGCTTTTCCCATTCTTCTTTTGTCTTATAAATAGCCCCTGTTTTCTTATGTCTATATTGACTTATAGTCTTTACTGCATCTATTACTGGTATATCGTCCATTAGTCTACCTTATCCTTCCTTATGTTTAAATAACTAATAGCTATATCAAAAGAGTCTGCACTGCTTGATGCTACTGTTAAAGTTTTGCCGCCTTCTACTACTAAAGGAACGGTTAATAATTCTTCTGTTTTATTAGCTGTTAAAGCAGAAGTTTTAATTGTAGTAATACTGTTGTTAAGAACGGTTACGGTAGGTGTACCCGCTGATGTAACTTTTAAAGATTTAATAATATATGTTTCATTAACTAATGGGTTCTGTGTAGCTACACCGTTAATTGTCGTAGTGCCAAACATAGTTTGTGCATCTGTTGATGTAACGTTATCTACGCCAAAAAATTTAAATACATTTACTGTTGCCATTATTCTAAAAAGAAAGCTTTAGCTTCTATCTCCTGTTTAATTTCATCTTGAAACGTAGAGTTAAGTTTATTAATTACGTTATCTAAATCTCTAACTAAAGATTGAAATGTGCTTTGATCGTATTCTTTACTAGCTCTAGTTAATGATTGTACTATCTTTGCCATTATCTATACAACCCCACAATACCACCATATTTAAAAGTAGTTGGTCCAGAATATCCTGGTGCATCTCCAGCCCCAGATGTATTAGGGTTTCCAGAAACAGCTGTAGATCCGCTACCCTGATTTAAACTATCATAAAAATCTTGTTGATTATTTCCTTGACTCATAACCTCGTTAAAAGCGTCTTGTCTTGATTTGTCTTCTTTATCTTGTAGTGCTTGTAATTGTGCTAATCTGCTTGCACCGTAACTTAAACCTTTCTCTTTTCTTGCTAGCATATTTCTTATACTTTTAGCTCTGCTTCTTGAAGCTCTTGCAGCATCAGTATAATAACCACCTAAAGCATTTTGTTTATCAAGTTCTTCTGCACTTATTAAATTTCCAAATTCATCTACTGTGTTCATTCCGCTTCGGTAGGGTTGATTAAATAAATTTCCACCTCCAAATAATCCTGCAAGTCCACCAACTAATGCACCCGCAGGTCCAAAAATCATACCACCCGCACCTCCTAAAGCTTGAGATGCAATAGTTCTTCCAGCAACATTTTTAGCTATCGGAGCAGCAAAATCTTTAATTTTTGATAAAATTCCTTTATCTCGATCAGGTGCTACATCGTAGTGTTCATTGTAAGTCATTAAATTGTCTTCTGGTCTTAGTGTGTTAATATTTGTTGTATTAGGAGCCACATAATTTTTATCTGCTGTCATCATTCCTTTAATAAAATTTTCATAATCTAATGCTTCTGTTTCATCTGCAGCACTTGTTATAGCACCCTTATCGTATTCTTTTACGTAATCGTATCCAGCTGGAGTAGAAGGTTTATTCATTTGATACAATGCATATGGACCTGACACAGCAGCTGTCATAGGCAGAGAAAAAGCTGATCTTGCAAAAGCACCTCCATATTTTCCAAAAGGACTAGAAGCAAGTTTTTCATAGAATACTCTTTGCGCAGGTGTGCCTCCACCAATATTCCCTGGTGCGTTGCCTCCGAACACACTAGTTAAACCACCCTTTATATAATTAAAAAGATTTGTGCCTCCTTTAAAATTAGGATCAAATCCTTTAAGGTTTTTACCAAATCCAAATGCACCTTCGTTTTTAATATTTTTTGCTATTGTACCGTAAGATGTATTTTTAGCGGCTTGTTGGGCTGCTTGTTGTGCTCCTGGTGGAGCGCCTTTATACAAATAATCTATTATACTCATTATCTTCTACCATCCGGTTGGATATCTAATCTAAATGTACCTAACTTCCAATCTTGTGAAGCTGCTGTGTTAGATATTTTTAAAGCAATTGCTCTCGCTCTTGCTCTAGTGTCTACCTTATCAGTCGTATTCGTTACTGTAAAGGGACCTAATGATGAGCCAGCTGCTGCATTATTAGGGTAATCTCTTAGCAATAATGTAATTGTTGTATCACCTGTTTGAGATATAAAGTCTGGTACAATTCTTCTTATCTTCATTAAAAATTCACCATCACCTCTAAGGTCTGGCATTCCAATAGTTTGTCCTTGTGCTGTTCTTTTTTGTGTAATGTCAAAATCTCCAGATGTAATTTCTGCTAAAATAGCTGTAACTGTTCCGCCAGCTACAACTTGATCGGTCCCTGTTTCGTGTTCAAAGTAAATAGAACAACCATCAGTGTTACCTATTACATCAGAAGCTGTGCCATCTGGATCGTATTCTGTTGCGTGTGGTTTTGCAAACACAGCAGAGTCTGCCCATGCTGTTCTTGCTAATGTACCTGTTGTCCAGATAGCTTGTTTAGGACTAGCTCTACTATAAGACTCAATGTAATTATAAGACACCATGTTGTTAATAGCTAAAGAAGTACCTGATGGATAGAACCATATAACTTCTCCAAACAAATTGTTTAGTCCTACGTTAATTAAATCTCTAGGTGTAGAGTTTAGATTATCATAAACAAAGTCCTCTACTAAACAGTCCATAGATTCTAGCTGACCATCGTATCTAAAGAAACCATTTTCTGACATCCAGAAGGCTGTGCCATCTACCTCGACGCATGCATTCTTACCTATCAATCCACAGTTACTTCCTATCTGTTGAAAAGAAAAAGTAAACGGTGCACCTACAAAGGTCATTAAAAATAATGCAGTATCGGTCCATACATAGATTGCATCTCTACCTCGTATAGCTCCCATAATTTTAGAACCTGCTGCAAGTCTTTGTGTACCTGCCGTGTTCTCTGCAGTTACGGTGTATGCATCTGTACCGTCAATATTCTCCTGATCAGAGAATCTAATAAACATAGCATCTTGTGATGATTGACTACCTACGGTAGTTTCTGTTCCAAAGAATACTAAGTGTCGATCAGGTGTAGATACTAGTACGTGTCGTGATGCTGTTGGTGCATTTGCTATTATAGTTGCTCGTGTTGACGTTGCATTAGTAGCAGCTGCATCCCACTCAAAACATCTACCGTTGTAAATTAGTGCAATAAGTTTTGTGCCATAGTTATCTAATACCCATAAACCAGGATCAATTGTAAAGTCAGCAGATGAAGCTTCACCCCATGCTACAAACTCAGATATATTGGTAACCGTTACACCACCACTGTGGCCAGCTTTTGTAGTTCCGTTAACTTCTCTTGCGCCACCACTTAATATATTTGTAGTTGTATCATTGTTTGTATAACTAATGTCTTCTGTGCCAATTCTAATTTCACCTGTAGCAGGAAACTGAGATGTATCAGTTAAAGGAATGTCAGTTACACTATCGTTAATCGTAGAAGCTAGTGTAGTTGTTGCTGGTCCAGCTACCGTACCACTCCATAGTCCTGTACCCCAACCAAAGCCACCAACTTGTTGTGCTGGTCCTACTGTGTAGTAGCACAATATAGAAGCAGATCCAGCTGTAGAAAGAGGAGTACCAGACTCAGTTGATTCCATAGTAATTGTAAATGTAGTTGTAGTAGGCACTGATGTTACCATGTATTTAACATCTTCAAATGTAGCGTTATTATAAGTAGATGATCCAGTCACTCCTGTTACACTGTCAAATAATACAATGTCATCGTCTTGTAATCCATGAGCCCCGGTGCATGTTACCGTAACTGTTTTTGACGAAGATGTACTTGTAAAGGTTGCGCCTGTTAATGTAGTTCTGATAGGGTGTATATCGTAGTATGTACCTCCAGAATACACATATAAAATTCTGTTTGTTCCTATAGCAGCAAATTTAATACCTGCGTTATCGTCAAAGTGATGTATGGCTCTAGCTGCACCAGTAAGGTTAGTTGCACCAAGCTGTGCCCAACCACCTATTTTTTCTGGTGATCCATATCTAAATCTAACGTTATCTCCTCCGGTCCATTGTCCCTCAGCCCCGGTTGGAGTAACTTGTTTATTAAAGCCTGGCAAAAAGCCGAGTTTTTGTAGCATAGAAATTCCTGTTTTATTTAGATTATATTAAATCGCGTTGATGTTCAACGAGTTTTGGGTATGCCCAATAGAGGTCTTTTATCATACAAATTGGTCTTTGCAAACGGTCCATCAGCATGATTATAGTGTAAAAAGACTTGCCCACATAATTGGCCTTGAAAAGGCTCTCTCCAATGTTCTAGTTCACAGCCAGAATATATAAGCATATCACCAGGTTTTAGATTAACTTCTACACCTTTAGGTGCATTAGGTTTATGTATATTTTTATATTCATCTATAACATTATCAGACCCTGTAGGATCTAAGTAAATAGGCCAATGATCACCACCTAAACAAAGTGTAGTAGATATCTCACAGCTAGGCCTGTCTTTGTGTCTTTTAAGAATATTACCATTTCTATATAGTCTTGTGTATGAGTAGGTAGGTACTAATCTAAGTCCTGTTTTCTTTTGCATTACATCTATAGTTTTAACTAGTAATGTTTCCATAAGTCTATCTGCATATTTAGCATATGAATTAGGAACTTGTGGGTCATGAAAGTTACCTATTAACGGATTATTTGCATGGGTAACGTGGTTATTCATCATCCAGTTATCAGCCTCAGCAGATACCTGTAAATATCTATAAGCCATGTCTGCTACATCTTTAGATACAGCACCTCTAATGACTTGGTATTTATTTTTTTTAAAACTCATATTTGTATAAAATTAAAAGATACTGATATACGCCAGTTCTTTTCTCCTTTTTCTGTATTCATATTTATATCAACACCATGTGGTAGCCAAGATGGAAAAAATATCATTCTTCCTTCTGCAGGTTCGTAAGCACATACTCTCCACAATTGTTCGGGTAAATTATCAAACCTTCTAGGCATGTATGTATTGGGTCCTGGTCTAGGGTCTTCTAAAAAAATTTTTCCAGAATTTTTTGGCGCTTTAATATAGTACACACCTGACCACAATGAGTTAGGATGTGTATGGGTTTTGTTATATGAGTACGTAGGGCTAACATTTGCCCACATATTACCTAGTCCTAGCTTAGGTTGCACTCCATAATCTTTATTACATTCTTCTGCCATCTTAAATAGTTCTTTAGTTAAAGGTTCGTATTCTTTTTTCTGATTCATATCAGTTGGACTATGCCAACCAAATCCCGAGTTTGTTTTGTCTTCACCTTTTGGCTCAGCTTTTTTCCAAGCTTTAATATGTTTAAATAAATATTTGTTTAATTCTTTTGCGTTAGGTAAGTCTTTAAAATAAACAGGAGTAGGAAATAATATTTTTCTTTGTAGTTGGCTCATTTAAAAGGTGGTCCTCCAAACCACATTACTAATGATTTTCTAACCCCCTTCTTAACAGGTGAAACTTTGTGTCTTAAGAATGACGCAAAGAATATAGCTTGTCCTTGTTTTAATTGTAAAGGTTTCTGCTGCCCTGCGTCTGAAAATAAAAGATCTCCACCTGTAAATTCTGATGGGTCTGATAATAATAATGTCATAGATATTTTTCTAATAGGGTGTTCTCCGTTGTTACCAAAGGCATTTAAATCCATGTGCCAATCATAAAAACCTTTTTTAGGATACACCGTAAACTGTGCTGGCTCTGTTAATCTCACACCATCAAAACCAAAATGATTTAAGTTTACGATAGATAATTGATTCTCAATAGCTCTGTACATATGTGGTAGTTTATCAAAAGGTATCCAAGATATTGTTGTCACTCGTTTCTTAGTATCGTATTTACCAGATTCACCTCCTCCTACTTTAGCTTGCTCAGGTGCACACTTATGACCTGCATCTATAATCATTTTACATTGTTGAGGTGAAAAGATAGGGTGTGTAGTTGTGGCAACATAAGATTGCCATCGTGGCATTCTTGGTATCATTCGTTTTGTCCCGATCCAGTTCGTGATGCTACAGGATTATAATCAACATCTACATTACAAACTAATGTTCTTCTTTTTTCTTTTGTAGAATTAAAAGGATAAACACAATGTCTCATATCGTAAGGAAACACATAAAAGTCTCCGATCTTCATATTAGGAGAATAATCTGTTTTAGAAAATTGACCATTAGCTGAACCAATAATTTGTAATCGTCCATTCATAGGTTTTGATTCTGCCGAATACTCAACACCTGTGTCTTTAGGAAGTTTTAAAATCATTACTGAAGATAGACCCGTATACAATTTACCTTGATGTATGTGCACAGGATTATATTCATTAGCTTTCATTTCATTAACCCAAATAGAATTTATATTCTTTTGTGTTGGTCCTATCTTATTCCAATCTGTGTAGTGGTCAAAAATTGACATAAACCATTTAAGAATATCTTGTGGTAAAAAACAATGCTGATGCATTTTATCGTTGTTAGGACCAGAATAAAACAAAGATACTTCGTCTTCTATTTTACCCACTAATTGTTTATTTGCTTTTGGTAATTGTTTCTTTTGTCTTTCGTAAATTTCATTAAGACCTACAAATACTTCAAGAGGAACTTGGTATTTTAAAACTGTTTGTCCTAAATAAACAAAGTCAAACTTCATATTACTTTTTTATTTTCTTTCTTGTTTCAGGTGGTGCTAACTCTTTATCTCTAATTACTCTTTCAAGAGTATCAATCTGACCTAATACATTAAATACTTCTGGTTGTGATGTGCCTGGAGTAATTGTATTTTTTTGATGCTGTAATCTTAGCATATAAGAATGTGCTTGGTGACTGTTAACATCTTTTTTGTCAAAGTTACCATCATCAAATTCTTTTTTAAGTTTAGACCACGTAGCAACTTCTCTCATTCTATGTTTAGCTACTAACTCCATTTGTGCTTTATTATAAAGTTTTTCTTCTAGCTCTATTTGTTTCATTTCTTTGTCTAATGGATCATTTACTTCTCTAATTTCTCTCTGTAGTTTTTTAATTTCTACTTCATTTTTTCTTGCGTCAAATGATAAGTGAACTAAATTTTCAAAGTGTGTGTTTTGTTCTCTTACTGATTGCCAATATTTTGCTGCTTTTGTTGGATATTTATTGTCAGATAATACAGAAAACCTCATTTCTGTTTCTGTACGAAACATTTGTTTTTTCATCCAAGTATCTTGAAGCTCAGGTATTAATTGTTTAAAACTTTTAACATCTTCTTTATCTAGTATATTAGTTAAATACTTAGACTCAGTTTCAAGTTTAGTAGTTATATTACGTTTTTCTTTATTCATTGTATCTCCTTTATTCATTTCTAATTTCTTTATATACCTTTCTATAAAAAGGTCAACTATGAAGTTGTAATCGTAGATACCGCGTTATCTGCTGTAAACAATTCAGTTGCATTACTAGAACCACTAGGTGATTCCCCAGTTGTAAGAACTGCAGCCATTGCGGTTCCTCCCGCTCCTTGAGATCTTCTAGCAGTGGATAAGTTATTAACTTCAGTCCAACTTGACCCATTCCATACTTCTGTGTTTGCACTATTACCAGGCTCTAAACCACCTGCTACCATTGCAGATGTGTTGCCTGTCGTGGGACCATATGCTCCAAAAAATTCTCTTCCAGTATTCATATCTGCAGTTTCTGTCCATGAAGATCCGTCCCATGTTTCTGTTTCCCCAGTAAGATTATTAGGGTTTTTGTTACCTCCAAAAGCTATTCCAGAAGTTTGACTTCCAGCTCCACCTAACCCTCTTCTAGCTGTATTTAAATTACTAACTTCTGTCCAACTTGTGCCATCCCAAGTCTCAGTGTCTGCTGTTCTTGCTGTTGAAGTATACCCACCAGCAGCAAGACCCGCTGTTGATACACCCATTGCCCCTTGAAAATTTCTACCTGTGTTTAAATTATTTACTTCTGTCCATGCAGATCCATTCCAAGTTTCTGCAGAAGCCTCACCTGGTTCACCTCCAGCCATTATACCCGCACCATCTGTAGCTCCGATAGCCGCTATAAAATATCTTGAATTTGGCGGCGATGCTGTATTCATAGCAGGTTTAGCAGTAAAAGTTGTTCCGTTAAAAACTTGTGTATTTGAAAGAGCAGTTGGACCACCAGCTATCATTGCTGATGTTTGTGTTCCAAAACCACTTTGTCCATAAGTTGCTGATGGAAAGTTTGTTCCTGATGCCCAAGTCGCTGCTGGTATCCCAGCCGCTTTTCCATAACCTTTTAAAGCTGATGAAGCAGAATTAAACCACATTAAGCCTTCTTGTAATTGAGATACAGGTGTTGGTGGAAAAGCCCATTCCTCTGTGGCTCCGGTATAACTTGGTGGCTCACCGCCAGCATATAAAGCGTTTTGATATGTACCTCCTGTTGTTCCTCCATCTGCTCTACCAGCAGATAAATCATTTCCTTCTGTCCATGCAGTACCATCCCATGTTTCTGTATTTGCTATAGCAGGGGCACCTCCATAAATCACTGCCGAAGTAGAAGACGCTCCAGCTCCTCCTCCTTGAGCTCTAGGTGTATTTACTTCTGTAGTTTCTGTCCAGTTTGTTCCATCCCAAACTTCTGTATAAGCATTTAAAACACATATAACGCTTGATTGAGGAGATCCTCTACTAGATAAACTATTGGAAGCACGTGCATTATTCATGTTGTTAGCTTCTGTCCAAGCAGTTCCATTAAATTTTTCAGTGTCTGTTCGTGAAGCTGTTGGGCTAGGGTTGTTTCCTCCAAAACCAATTCCAGCTGTTTGAGTTCCTGCCGCATTCATATATGCTCTAGCTATATTTAAATCTCCTGATTCTGTCCAAGATGAACCGTCCCATTCTTCAGTAATTCCTGTGTAACCACTACCAGGAGGTAAAGGTTGTCCACCGGCTACAAATCCTGCCGTTTGAGTTCCTGCTCCTGCTGGAGACCAACCACGTCCTGCATTTAATTCTGTAGTTTCCGTCCAAGATGTTCCGTTATAAGACTCAACATAATTTCCAGCTGATGCGCCGCCTCCTCCATAGCCTCCTGCAGCTATTCCATTTGTTGCACCGGCTCCAAAAGAACCAAGATCTTTTCTAGCTGTGTTTAAAGTTCCGCCAGATGACCAAGTACCAACGTACTCTACTGGATCAGCATCTAAAAATTGTATGTTAGTTCCTTTTATATCTTTTAATGTTGCCATATTAACTTACCGTAATTGTACTGTTTGCTTCAGGTACTGTCCATTCTTCTGTTGATGCTACTTGTGTTGTTGTATATCCACCCGCTGCTATTGCAGTTGTAGCTCCTCCTGAACCAGGAAGAGAAGATTGATTATATCTAGCTGAAGACAAATTATTTATTTCTGTCCAACTTGTTCCATTCCAAAATTCTGTGTTTGCAGTATTACCTGCAGGCGGGTATCCTGTTCCTCCAGGAGGATTACCTGCTTGACCACCATAAACTAAAGCTGAAGTCTGAATACCACTTCCAAATTGTCTATATCCTCCCACGTTAATTTCTGTGGTTTCTGTCCAAGATGTACCATCCCATTGTTCAACAGCCTTTGGTAGAGCATATGGAGGTCCAGATATTCCAGAAACAACAATAGCCGCTGTTTGTGTTCCTAATTCTGGCATTAAACCTCTGCCAGTGTTTAAATCGTTTAGTTCAGTCCAACTAGTGCCATCCCAAGATTCGTTTTTAGTAGCATAATTAGGTGCACCTGGAGTATATCCACCTGCTAATATAGTAGCTGTTGAAGGGCCAACAGATTGATTAAGATTATCTGTGTTAGTATTTAAATTGTTAACTTCAGTCCAACTAGAACCATTCCATAACTCAGTTTCATTTCTTTGCCCTGAGTTAGCACCACCAGCTGCGATAGCTGCAGTAGAAGTTCCGCTGCCTCCTAATTCACCTCTAGCTAAATTTAAATCGTTAACTTCTGTCCAAGCCGAACCATTATATAATTCCGTAACTGCTGTATAAGGGGGAACGCTTCCACCAAAAGAAAGTGCAGCGGTTAGTGATGTACCTGCTCCTGCTCCTGCTGATCTTGCAGTATTCATACTACCACCAGTACTAAATGTTCCAGCTGGTACGGATTGTAGAGTAACTTTAAAAGCGTTTGATGTAGAATTAAAATAAACTTGTCCTAAATTTTGTTTTGTAAAATTTGCTACAGGTGTTGTTGTCCATTCTTCTGTTTGTGATAGATTAGGAGGTCCATTTCCACCCGCTGCTATTGCTGAGGTAGAACTAGCTCCAGATCCCGACAACGCATATTTAGCAGTAGATAAATCTGCCTGTTCTGCCCAAGAGGTACCATCCCAAGACTCAGTGTTAGCTTTTGATGCAGGAGGTGGGTTATAATATCCACCATAAAGTAAAGCAGAAGTTACTGTTCCGTTTCCTCCCATATCCTCACCTCTAGGAGTATTTAATTCTGCAACTTCTGTCCAGTTTGTTCCATCCCATTGTTCACAAGATTGTGGACTAGCATAAGGGTGTGCACCGGCAGCAAGTGCTGCTGTTTGTGTTCCCATTCCAGAACTTCCTTGAGAACCTGCTGAATTTAAATCGTTTACTTCAGTCCATGCTGAACCGTTCCAAGATTCAGTGTTTGCTACACTAGTAGTTGTATAACCACCAGCAACAATCAATGCTGTTGTCGTTCCTTGGTTTGAGACTCCAGCAAACTGCATTCTACCTGTATTTATTTCTGTTGTTTCTGTCCAGTTTGTTCCGTCCCAAGATTCAACTTTATTACCAAGAGATGGAACAGGGTTTCCTCCTCCAACACCAAAAGCTGCGGTGCTAGTTCCAATACCTCTTAATCCAAAACGTGCTGAACTTAAATCATTAACTTCTGTCCAAGAAGAACCATCATATAGTTCAGTTTTAGCTGAGTTAGCTGATTCGTAACCACCAAAAACAACATTCGCTGTTTGTGTGCCTGCTCCAGACAAACTTCTTCTAGCTGAATTTAAAGATCCACCCGCTGCCCAAGATCCTGTGGCTGCTACAGACGCAGCTGTATCGCTTGACAGTGTTTGAACTGCAAATCCTTTTTCTTTTTTATACGTAGCCATAGGTTAAAGACTATGGAAGATTATATACGACTGGTCTTGAGCTTCTAGCTTGTTCTTCAGCTGACAATGCATCCCAAGCAGTTTGTGCTGCTTCGATTTCACCAGTAACGATAGCTTGTGCTTCTTCTTTTGTTTTAATCGCACCAGCTACTTTACCGATCCATTGATCACCATAAAGATTATCGCCTACAACCCATACTTCACCAGGATGTCCTGAAAGGTGAAACATTTTTCTCTCTTCGTGAGTAAAAAAGTTTTTGCCCCAGTTAGTCGCTGTACAGTATTTATATGCCATAGTTGCTTCCTCCTTTTATTTGTTTATAAATCATAATTAACTTGTTGTCACCGTTTTTGTTTCAAAATCTGGTATCTCCCATTCTTCCACAAGTGCTGACATGCTAGGTTCCATTCCTCCAACAATCATACCAGAACTGCCTGTTGGACCATTACTTCCCATTCTAGTTCTAGCTGTTGCTACATCATTTACTTCACTCCAAGAAGTACCATCATAAAATTCAGTATTTGCAACATAACTTGGTGTATATCCACTTGCCATTATAGCTGAAGTTTGTGATCCAAATCCACCACCTGTAGATCTTGCGGTGTTTAAATCTGCTACTTCTGTCCAAGAAGATCCATCCCAAGCTTCTGTATTTGCTGTAAAAGGACCTCCAGGGTCTCCACCAAAAACTAGTCCTGCTGCTTGAGTTCCTGATGCTTGTTCAAAATATCTTCCTGAGTTTAAATCTCCAACCTCTGTCCAATTTGTTCCATCCCAAGATTCATTTATAGCTCTTGGAGAAGGGCCAGCACCAACTGCTAAAGCTGCTGTAGAAGTTCCAATTCCTGCTGCATAAGCATGTGTTGAATTTAAATCATTAACTTCTGTCCAACTTGATCCATTCCATAATTCATTAAGAACTCCGTCTGATGGACCTGTTGTTCCAGTTGCAGCTAAAGCTGCAGTTTGAGAACCTTGTTGAGCTGGACACATCATAAATCTTCCTGTGTTCATATCTGCTACTTCTGTCCAAGAACTACCATCATATAATTCTGTAATTGTTTGCGCTGAAGTAGGAGGTGATCCTGTTCCACCAAAAGCTATTGCAGCAGTCTTTGGTCCTGCGCCGCCTCGACCTGCAGATGCAGATCCTAAATTTGTTCCACTAGACCATGAACCTACTCCTTCTTTAATAGCTTTAAATTCTCCTGTCCCTGAATTGTAATATATATCTCCAACAATTGATTCTGAATATCCAACTGCGGGTGCGTCTGGTGCTATTCCTCCAAAAGACCATTCTTCTGTAGTTGCTACCACACCAGGTGGTGTTCCACCTGCTGAAAAAGCTAATTTACCTGTTGAACCAAAATTAGATGTACCAAAACCTCTTCTAGCTGTGGCTAGATCATTTACTTCTGTCCAAGAAGTACCATTCCATGCTTCTGTTAAAGTTTGAACTGTTCCAGGAGGAATATCTCCACCCCAGACTACAGCGTCTGTAGTTGTTCCTGATGCTCCAACATTGTCTCTGTCTGTGTTCATTTCTGTTTTTTCAGTCCACGTTGAACCATTCCATTCTTCAAAAACATTAGGTGGACCACCACCTGCTGCAAAAGCTGCAGTGTTTGTACCTGAACCACCAACTGATTCTCTAGCTGTATTTAAATTATTTACTTCTGTGTATGAACTTCCATCGTATGTCTCTGTGTCTGCAGTTGCTCCAGGTCCTGCTGCTCCACCATAAACTACACCTGCAGTTTGCGTTCCTGCTCCAGCAAATAATCTTCTTGCTGTGTTTAAAGCACCACCCGATGTCCAAGATGAGCCCCCAAATTCTTCCGTTGTTGTAACTAAAGTCGTTGTATAACCACCAGAGGCTACACCTGCTGTATTTGTTCCATAAGCAACCCCTTGGTTTCTTCCTGTAGACATGTCTCCAGTTTCACTCCAAGATGATCCGTTGTACGTTTCTGTTGCACCAGTGTTACCTGTGTTATCACCTGGGGTTGTTCTACCTCCAGTGACCCAACCAGCCGTTTGCGTTCCACTTCCAAACAACCATTCTCTAGCTGAATTTAAAGATCCACCCGCTGCCCAAGATCCAACATAAGGATTGTTTATTTTTGCTTGTGCAAAAGGTACAGGATCTGTTGTTCTGTTTTGTATTGCAAAACCTGCTCTTTGTTGATATTGAACTGTTTCACTACTTCCAACATTAAACGCACCACCCATTCCAGAGTGACTAGAACAATAATAAAATAATGATTGTACTGTTGTAGCATCTACAACTATTTGTGTGTATGCACCTGCGCTTCCTGGTGTTCCATTAGTTGTAACACCGTCAGTATAAGCTGAACCAGAGTTATGAGTTCCATCACTTGTTGTAGATAATCTTAAAGGGTGAGTCCCGTTAGTTCCGTCTGATTGATCGAATTTGTAAGTATTTCCTGGTGTAGCAGAATAAGTTGCTTGTGATACTCCATCTAAAACAAATTTGCCGCCGGCTACTGTTACAGTTATAGTTATAGTTGCCATGGATTATTTATCCTTGAGCAGCCAACCTTGAGTACCGTCAACATATACCAGAGTTAAGCCAGCTCTTTCTATGCTTACGGTTAAGTCTGCGGCTGTTCCCATTATAGGTTGAGAGTTTCTTCCCACCGTTAAATTATTTGTATCGAATGTACCAGCGTAATCTACAATACTTACTTCATCGCCTAATGACGGTGATGATGGTAAATTTACTGTAAAGGCACCACTAGTAGTATTAGCAAAAACACCTTCTCCTGCAGACGCTGTATATGTAGATGTTTTAATTGCTTGCCATGATGTTCCGCCTGCGCTTTCTTCGGCCCAAGATAATACCCCACCAGTTGTTGATTTCAATACATAACCATTTCCACCTGCTACTGCAGCTGGCCAAGTTATTGTATATGAAGTGGTAGTGGCAGAAGCTTTCTGTCCGATGTAAGCTGAGTCGTCAGAGTCTGCCAATCTTAGTTCTTTCTGTGAATTAATTATTAAACCTGTTCCTGCAGTCCATACTAGATCTGCATCTCCGCCAAAAGCACCGGAGTTATTATATTGTACTTGTGTATTTGATCCACCTGGAGAAGTTGCTGCTCCAAAGCCTACATCATAAACACCTGTGTTTGTTGCTACACCATCAAAATAAACTAATTTCCAACCTTTATCAGAAGTTGCCCATGTTACTGTATTGCCTGATCCTGAAGCTGCTTTTAATTGTACTGTGTAAGAACCTGATGTGCTGTTTTTAATTAAATAAAAATTTTCTGTATTTACTGGAAAAGTTATAATTTTATTTCCAGATATTGTTTCAGGAGATTCTGCACCTAAAACAATTACTCTTGTTGCAACCGTAGAACCTGTAGCACCATCTGATTGAGTTACTGCTGTAGTATTAGCACCCGCACCACCAGCATTTAAAGTTTGTACTTTATAGCCGCCTGATATTTGTTCAATAATCTCTAAGTTAGTATTTGTTTTTGTTCCCCATGTACCGGCATTCTCGCCAGTAGCCATTTTTTCTATACCGAGAGGTGTATATGTTGATGCCATATTTTGTCTTATCTCCTATTCGAATTCGACGTTATCGTTAATATATATTTCATCTAGCCTACACTGTCAACATCCGTATAACTAGCCCCTGAAGTTCTAGTTACGTCTGAATAGCTAGCGTTTGTTGATCTAGTAACATCAGAATAACTAGCAGTCAATACAGGATCTACATCAGCATATCCTAGAATAGCGTTAAATGCTCCTACTTCTGCAGTTAATGATAAACCTAATCCTGCAAGACTTGCATTAGTTACTTGAACCGTAGTTAAGGAACCAATAGCAGATGTTGATGATAGACCAGTTAATCCCATTACTTGATCTGTAGGTGAAATACTTCCAACAGCAGTTGTTGCTGCAACACCTGTTAAAGGAACTAATGGAGCAGATGTTATTGTAATATCTCCAATACTAGTTGAACTAGATAATCCTGATAGTGCAGCTAAAGTTTCTGGTGTAGCTGTAGGAGTTCCTAAAGCCGTAGTTGCAGATTGACCAGATAAACCTACTGAGTGATCATCAGTAGTTAAAAGACCTACTGAAGATACTAAACTTAAACCTGATAATGTTAATGATACACTTCCAATAACACTTAAAGAACCTATTGCACTTGTTGCAGATAAACCTGTAAGACCCATTGTTTGATCTGTTACAGTTAATGATCCTACTGTTGATGTTAATGCAAATGCTGGTAATGTTTCGTTAGCCTCTTCTACAGAACCCCAACCATTTATACCCCAAGATAATGTACCCCAACCAGGTCGTAATTCTATTTCTAATGCACCGACAGATGTTGTTGAAGATAATCCTGTAAGTGTAATGGTTTCGTTTTTGAGTTCACCCCACTCACCATCTCCCCAAGATTTAGCACCCCATCCTGTTGTTAATACAGTAGCTTCGTTCCAACCTGCTTGACCCCAGGTAAGTCGACCCCATCCTGAAGATACATCGGGCATGGTAACCCTCCTAAGCTATCTGAACGATTGCGTTGCCTGCTGTCTGAGCTGGGAATTGAACCGTGAAAGTTCCGCTAGTTACAGTTTTATCAGCACCAAAATTTACAGCACAAACTGCTCTGTTTGTTGTAAATCCTGTAACTGCTGTTGAATTGTAAATTAAACAACCTCTTGCTGTAAAGGAAGCTGA
>VTLG01014671.1_pt1 | contig 32796 bp, 37 predicted proteins | sample 4694571 | NCBI WGS metagenome assembly VTLG01 (sample SAMN12604809, study PRJNA352737) | marine metagenome | biome: ENVO:00000447; feature: ENVO:00000209|ENVO:00000569|ENVO:01000036; material: ENVO:00002151; isolation source: viral sequences binned using virsorter ...
TGTTGATTTCACGGGCCTGGGCAATCAGTTTCACAGTTGGGTGGGGGTGATTCTGTAAAAAGTTTTTAGTAAATGATGGAGAATTTGTTTTTTCAGTTCGGTCAAATGGTAGGCGAAGTTTTTCAAAGACTTGCGCGATTGAACGTGCAGCCCATATTTGAACATCTACTGATGTTTCTTTTTTTACTTTTTGTAAGCATTCTTTTTCTTGTAATGATAATGTGTTTTTTAATTCAGTCGCTGCTGGGATATCTACACGAACTCCTAAAAAACGCATATCGACGAGGCAAGGAAATAGTTCTGTCTCTAGTTCGAAAATAGAATTTATATCTTGAAAACTTATTTCTTTTTTTAATTCTTGCCATAATGCAAGAGTTATGCTGGCATCTTGTTCTGCATATTCACCAACGTAAAGCGCAGGTAGTTTATACATTTCTGCTTTAGGGTCAACTCCCCAAGACTTCGCAGCTTCATATAAATTTGTTTCACTTTTTGTTTTTCCAGTGTATCTTTTAGAACAGTTGTTTAAGTCATAACGCATTTGATTTTCATCAACAAGGGCCGATGCAATCATCGTGTCTATTATTTTACCGTTCACACTTAAACCACTCGCGCGAATCCAACAGACGTCATACATGGCGTTGTGAAATATTTTATCTGCAGGTGTTTTCAATACATCTTGAAACCAACCTAAAACTTTTTTCTTGTCCATGTTGCCACCGCCTTCGTGAGCAATTGGATAATAAGCAGCCCAGTCATGTACAGCGACAGCAATACCAACGATATTACCATTGCCTGTTACAGAACCAGATCCCATCTTCATCAGGTCAGGGTCTTTAGTCTCTAAGTCAATTGCAATCTCATCGTATTTAGATAGGTTAGGAAATTCTGTAGGTGGCACCCACTCTGTTTGTGGTGCGAACATAGGTTTTTGTATCACTTGTAGTCCCTCTCTATTATCATTTCTATAAAGTGTATTGCTTTCAATAGATCTTGTTTCTTTCCTTTGTCTCTGTGTCTTATTATATATTTTATAGCACATCCCTCCGGATATAACAACTCATTCTCAACTACAAACTTGCTCGGTTGAATTTTATACTTTTGGTAATGACTCCCGCCGTGCTGCTTGTCCCATACTTTACTCATACGTCCTCCATTGGAAAAGATTTTTCATAATCTTTTGGTCTTATTATATGTAAGTTTTCTTTTGTTCTTGTTGCTCCCACATAAAACAATCTAGTTTCATCATCTGGATTTTTTCTGTAAGATTTGTTTGTGTTGTGTGTTAAGTCCGTCAACAACATAACGTTATCTTCTTCACCACCTTTTACGCTGTGGATTGTAGATAATTTTATTCTTGGTGCTTCTTTTAAGTTCTCACCATTTCTACGCATACTACGTATATAATTTATAGTTCTAAAGTTTAGGTCATCAAATGCATCAAACCAAACTTTGTCTGTTTTAATTTTGGTATCAGATAAGTTATAAAAACTTTCTTTGGCCATACCTTTTAAAAAATTTTTATCTAAAGTCTTTGGTGATATGTAACTACAGATTCTTTCTATTTGTTTGTAGCTCAGCGGTTGTCCTTTTCTTCCTGCTTCGTAGTCAGCTGCAGCTTCAGCTGCTTCTTTTTCTGGCATTGATTTAAATCTGTTTTCAAAATACCAACCACGTTCTCGCATTTCATCTTCTATATCATTCAACATAAATCTAGTTCTGGTTAACACTAGCCAGTTACCTGATGACATGTCTACGTCTTTTATGTCATCATGAAACCTCAAAGAACCTTGATGGTCCCTTGGCGCCCACTCTTTGTATCTTCTGTGTGATACACGTTTAATTATATCTAATGCAAAGTTATGTATTGCTCTTGGTATTCTTCTTGATTGTGTAAGATTTAGTAATTTACCTTTTTGTGTGATGAAAGAATCTACATCTGCACCAGCCCATCTGAAGATAGCCTGGTCATCATCGCCGGCAATAAAAGAGTCTGTTGTTTTATCCCAAATAGTTTTAGCCATGTTCCATTGCATCATCGATAGATCCTGTGCCTCATCAATAAATACAACGTCAAACTTTGGTGACTTATCTGATTTTATAAATTCTAAAATCATATCGTTGTAGTCAATCAAATTGTTTTCTTGTTTGTATCTTGTTAGCTCGTTACTTAAATGCACTAACGTATCGTAATCTATTTCTGTTGTGTGGTCTCCAAGTTTTACTTGTTGGTCTAACGTAATGTTTCTGAGTTTTGCTAAATTAATTATACGCAGGTAATCTGATTTAGTTGTAAACAAACCTGTCTCTTCCTCATCATACTCGTTGTAATCAATAAACAAATTTAATTTTCTACCTAGGTCTTCGTAATGTCTTCGCTGCATAACCTGGTCTTTGTTTACTCCAAGTCTTCGAAATGCTAACGAGTGCATAGTTCTAAAGTATGGTAGGTCGTCTTCAGAATAGTTAAACTTATCCATAGCCCTAGACTTTGCTTCGTTTGCTGCTTTCTTTGTAAATGCAAAATAACCTATACGATCTGGATCTGTATTCTTAAGATAGTCCTCTACTTGATTTAACAAAGTGTGGGTCTTGCCTGTTCCTGGTGGTCCTAACACAATTGTTTTCATTTAATTTTTACTTCTCCCTCTGTTTCAATCCAAACTCTAGCACCACAACTTAATGGTTTATCAGGACTGTATATAATTTTACTTGGTCCTAATATTTCAACTTCATGTCCATAGTCATTAGACTTGGAAGTCTTAACAGTTATTACAGGTTCATTTAAATTATGTTTTTTATTACTTCTAATCTTATGCTGATTCACGTGTATTCTAGTTTTCATTAGAATGGCACCTCTTCTTTTAGTTTCTTTTGTGTAAACTGTTCTTCTGGTTTATCAAACACATCAACTTTCATAATAGATGGTTTCTTTTTACCAATCTGCATACGCCCCTCTTCACAACCACAATGTTCTTTCAACATTTGTTGTGTAACCTGATAGTCTTCTTTCCATTTCTTTTTAGTCAAATGTCCGTGAAAGAATCTGTGAAAAGTAAATACATGTTTTTCGTTTTCTGTATACACTGCACCATTCAAAATATCTTTTCTTGTGACAGATCCAATTGATCTTTGTAGACAGTAGTCCTCTAAATGATTGCTTAATTGATCTATCTTTGATGACCCTTCCGGTGCATCCACTTCTTCCACGCCTTGTAAAAGCATATCAATGTATGTTTCAAATTCTTTTGTAGTAACTCTTTTTGGTTTTTTATTTAATTGTTTTGCAACTGTTCTTCTAAACAATCTTTGTTCCATGAGATAGTCTATGGTATCTAACTTGACTCTATCACCATCTACGTTAACCCAATAGTATGGTTCGTCTAATAAAACTTTTTGTAAATCTGATAGTATTGGAAATACAGACTCACCACCAATACCAAACTTTCTAGTTCTGCATAAATTTTTATCACAGAAATTACACATAGGGTCTTCATTACATTTAAAACCTAGTTCTTTACCATCATTAAACTTTATTTTACCTTGTACTATTTTATCTTCGAGTGGCCCTTCAGGATGTGATGAAAAGTATTTGTAGTTAAATGCATTTATCTTTCCTTGCCAACTCTCTGGCCATTTTCTTTTTGCATATTGTATGTATTGATAAAGTATCCTGTCTCTACCATCTTTTATTTCTGTCTGTGTAATTGTTTCTAGACAAGGTGGACCATCACCAAACTCTGACTCTGGTCGTTTTACTTCTAGTGCTTCTAATTGTTCTGGTGTAATTTTTTTTAATTCATACAAATTAAAAAAGTCATCTAGATTAACAGCTTCTGCGTTTTGATTAAAGCAATATCTCGTTGTGTTATTACCATTAAAGTATGGCAGGTTCAGAAAATTTCCTGTATCATCTTTCGATTTTAACTCTACTTGTTTTGGAAATACTTCTGAACCACCGTATCCAAGCACAGCACTTATGGATAATAGTTTGTCTCGCATTTGTTTTGCTTCGACAAATACTGTTGTAAATAAAAATACGTGTGCACCACCTGATTTAGATCTAAATACTAACAGTGGTAAATTTAATTTATCAATTTTGTTTATTAATTTTTTGTGATCAAACCCTGCGTAAGAATCTATATCAATACAACCCCACTTACATTTGTTGTCATCGTTAATTGGAATTATACCTAGACTAGGTTCTACGCCTTGCAAGTGACTTTGCCACAATTCATTTGTGACTGGTTCTCTTACTACAAAGGATTTACCTTTTATTTTTTGACCATCGGCACCTTTCTTGTCTACGAATGTTTTACCATGCGCACGTGCCAATCCCGTGAATATTTCTACAAACCGATTCATATTTTATTGCGCAACGGGCGGATCCACTCTCGCTTAGCCGCCCGTCCCTAGGAATTAGTATGGAGTTTCCTCTTTGTCTTCAGTGCCGTATTTTGGTTGTGTCTCACCTTTACCAACACTCAATGCAAAATTTTTGGCCATACCATAAAGGTCTTCCTGATCAACAGGTCCTTTTTTGGATACATCCCAACCAAACCATGTTCCTTTGTCGTTTGACATTTGAACAGTTTTTAGATTGTAAATGTGGCTGTATGTAGGCGGAGTAAACAATCCGTTTTTACCCTGCATCTTGATACCCATCATCATTGAGTTCCATTTTCTACTAACTTTAAGTTGAGTAGATTTCATAGAAAGCAAAGCTGTCTGTGGATTTTTTCCACACAACAGAACAAAATGGTTTGCAGTGTTTTCAAGATAGTTTCCGTTTGGTAATCTATCTTTGTAACCTTTGTCTCTGGTTGTTGTACTCACAATATCACTGTCAGCCTCGTGAATTGCAACAGGTGCACCACTGCTGGTACCTCTGTCTTGCCATTCGATGTATTGTCTTTTGTAATGACAAGGAATTACATCGATACTGTCAAACAATTCATTTGTAACAGTGTTTATTATTTTGCCGGGCTCTGCGCCTTCGACATATTTGCCATCCCGTTTATTGACTTCGGGAGATAGCTGTCCCAGAATTTTTAAGAAAGGTAACGCAAGATCTTCTTGCGATATATTCTGAGCACCTTGATTAGCATCAGCTTCAAATAGATTAGTTGCTAATGCTCCTTCTTTTTTTGTTGCTACTTGGTTCATTGTTATTTGTTCCTTTTTATTGTTGTTTTATTTTCAGAGAACACTCCGAAAATTTCCGTTGGCATTTCTTTACCTGCCTCTATACGCTCACGGACTAACGCTTTAAGAGTCATGGGCTCAACCTTCAACTTTTGTGTCGGTTGATACCCACGCTCTTGTGCAAGAGCAGCATAATCAGCTGCCTTGTTATCTTCGTTGCGACCAAAGGATACGGATATCTCATTTTTGATTATATCCCCTAGCCCATTGTTACGAAGCCAGTTAAACGCCGCTTCTTTATTTGCTTCCGTTATGGTTGCTCGATACGACGTAGCTACTTTAAGATGTGAACCATCTTGAAGTTTTAATTCTGATAAACCCATTTCAGACATCATGGTTGGTATGACTTCACCTGATATATGTTGATAGGCTTTTTTTAAATCTTTTAGATTGTTTTCACTTAATTCTATTCTGTGAAGTAAACCCTCCAATCTTTGTACTTGATCTGCAAGAGACTGAATGTTTTCAGTTTTGCTCATTGCATCTTGTTGGTCTTGTTCAAAGTCTATCGGTTTTTTAAATTTGATTTGTTGTTTTACTGACATTCAACCTCCAAATCTATTTGCATCTTTGGACATTGTTCAAATAGTTCTCTTAGATTATTTTCACTGTATCTTTCGTGAAAATCTATTGCTCCTCCATATCCATCAATAACTATTCCTGGAGGTACATTAATTAATGCTTTAAGACGATACATACCTCTTTGTTTTGATTCTATTAGTTTTATTTTTCTACTCATCGATTTCTCCTTTCTCATATAAATTAATTTCGATAGGATAATATTTTCTTTCTTGTTTATCCCATTTGAGTAAATTGTATTTGCCATTAGTAATATCAGATACAATAGAACATGCAACACCTATTATTGCAGGATCGCCTGTAAGTAGTAAATAATCTTCTTTTCTAAAATCTTTTAAACCTTTTCTTAATTTATAAATTAATGGTCCAGGTGAAAAAATTATTTGTGAAAACTCTGGTAATAAAAAATTAAATTTACCAGAAGAAGAATAAGTAGACGCGCCCATAATATTTATTTTAGGGTTGCCTGCTTGCGTGCCTGCTATTTCCTGTATTACAAAAACTCTACTTTCTGACATTGACAAACAATATAAATATCTTTATATATAAGTCAAGAAAGAAAAACATGAATTATAGATTTAAGACAAAACCATACAAGCATCAATTGACTGCTTTGGAAAAGTCATGGAATAAAGAAACGTATGCATATTTTATGGAAATGGGTACAGGTAAAACAAAAGTATTAATCGACAACATGGCTATGTTGTATGATAAAGGTAAAATTGATGGTGCCTTAATTATAGCACCAAAAGGTGTTGTAAAAACTTGGTATGAACAAGAATTACCCACTCATTTACCTAATCACATAGAAAATGTGTCTGTATTGTGGCAATCAAACATTACAAAAAAACAAGAAGAAAAATTAGAAACTTTATTTGAAATAGAAACAGCTTTGCATATTTTAGTTATGAATGTTGAAGCTTTGTCTACAGATAAAGGTGTTAAGTTTGCGTCTAAATTTTTAAATTCTCACAAAGCATTAATGGCTATTGATGAGTCTACAACTATTAAAACACCTACAGCTAAAAGAACTAAAAATATTGTAGGTTTAGGTAAGATTGCAAAGTACAGACGTATAATGACTGGCTCTCCAGTTACAAAAAATCCATTAGATTTATATACTCAATGTGAGTTTTTAGATTCTTATCTTTTAGATTTTACTTCTTATTATGCGTTTAGAAATAGATATGCAGAAATGAAAACATTACATATGCATGGTCGTCAAATACAAGTAGTTGATAAATTTAAAAATCTTGGAGAATTATCTGATACTCTTAAAACGTTTTCTTACAGAGTGTTAAAAGAAGATTGTTTAGATTTGCCAGAAAAAGTTTTTATTAAAAGAAATATATCATTAACTAAACAACAGAAAAAATTATACGAACAAATGAAAAAAGAAGCAGTTGCTATTTTAAATGGCAAACAAGTTACAACTGTAAATGTTTTATCTCAACTTATGAGATTGCAGCAAATTACATGTGGTCATTTCACGGCTGATGACGGTTCTACACAAGCCATTGAAAGTAATAGAATAAAAGAATTAATGAACATTTTAGAAGAAACAGAAGGTAAAGCTATTATTTGGGCTAATTACCAAAAAGATGTGCATGATATAGTTAAAGAAATAAAAAAAGAATATGGTCCGGGATCCGTGGTTAGTTATTATGGGTTAACGCCACAAGAAGATAGACAGGATAATATACGTAAATTTCAAAATGGTGACACTTGTAGATTTTTAGTAGGCACACCTCAAACAGGTGGTTATGGTATTACGCTTACAAAAGCAAACACAGTTATCTACTATTCTAATGGATACGATCTAGAAAAAAGATTACAATCAGAAGATAGAGCACACAGAATTGGACAAAAAAAATCTGTAACTTACGTAGATCTAATTTGTGAAGACACAGTAGATGAGAAAATCGTAAAAGCTCTCCGTAAAAAAATAAACATAGCATCAGAAGTTTTAGGAGAAGAATTAAAGTCATGGATTTAGTAGGATATACACGTGAGCGCGCGTAGAATTTTATACTAGGTCTTTAGCGCTTCCTATAATTGGTTTATATTTTGTTTTACCTTCTAATTTATATGCATGTAAGTAAGATGCTCTTGGTTGATCCGGTATCCAGCTGCAATGTATCCACCCACTGTTAGGTTCACCTGGAGTATAGAACTCAAGAATAAGCTGATCGTAAGGAAGATTTTTGTGAATCCAGTCAGCCAATTCAGCGTTGTCTACGCCAATACATTCGAAGTCTGCGGCCTCAGCTTTAGCGTGCTGTGAATTGGGTGAGCTTCCAATAGCCATACACAAATCAACACTACGAAATCCGCTAGTTATTTTTACTCTACCGAAGTGGTCCCGCACTGGTTGCAAAATATTTTCACAAAGATCTTTTAATTTTTCTATTTGTTCAGCGTTAGGATTATTATTAATGCCTTTACGGATTGCTGTGTCCGATTTAATTAATTCTGAAAGGGTAAAATTACGTGAAAGATTCATGCTATATCTGTTAATAAAACTAATAGTACGGCTCCCATGCCGCCAACAATCCAATATTCTAATCTTTTAATTCGATCTTTCATTTCTTTTATTTGTTCAAACGTTTGCTTTTGCATTATTCTGCAAAGCTTTTCATGTGATTCAATTTTTTGTAATGCTGATTTTTTAGCCATTAAGTTCTCCCCGCAATTACTTTTTCTGTTGGCGATAATAACGCAGTCTCTGTTCGTGTCAAGTTAGTTCTTGGATCTTTTGGTTGTGTGTTTGCAGCCGTTTTTGGCATAGGTGTATTACCTAATGGTGGCGTTTGAATTTCAGATCTCGGTTCTGGTGCACCAAATCCACCAAAAGGTATTAGATTTTTTAGTCTTTGTTTTATAGTCGGGCCATCAAAAAATCCTGCCGTGTTTGGATTTTTCTTGGTTTTATATTTGTATGGTTTTCCTAAAGATTTGTTTTGGTATTTTAATTTAACAATATCTAATTGTAATTTAGGATATAAATAATCTTCATTTGGTAAGTAACCAACATTTGGATCTTTTTTAGTTAAATTTCTAGCTTGTAATTCTACAGCTTTTACTTTTTTCTTAAATCTAGCGTCAGAATAATTTGCAGGTGTAAACTCACCATTCATCAAATTGTTAATATATTTTCTAGACATCTTTTGCTCTTTTAATTTTTCTCTAATTTCAAAATCAGAAAGACCAATAGTTTTTGCGTCTTTAATAATTTGAAACATATCTTTTTGTATTCTAAATGCTTCATCTTGCATTTGTTCAAACTCTTTTACAATTTGTTCAGGCCCTCTATTTTGAAAATTTTCTGCTGAGTATATTTTTTCGGTATCATCCACAGCTCTCATCAATCTGTTAAACTCACCTACTTTGTAATCCATAGATCTTAACACATCTATATTTATAATTCTAACACCAGAAAATAATGCAAGTAATTCATCTTTTAATTCTATGGGTTGACCAGACTTTGTTAGATCTTCAGACAATCCTTTTTTAAGTTTTTGTCCTGTTGACACAGCTCCAGGTTCAATTGCATTCATTAAGTGCATCATTGATTTTTGTAGTTTAGTTCCAATGTCATCTGATTCAGAGTAAATTCTAACTCCCTCAGATGTTCTTCCGCCTCTACCACCAATTAAATAACCTCCTGGTTGAACATCAATCAATGCCTCTAAACCAAGTTGTTCTGATATAAACGGTCTTAACATTTCCATTATCGGTCCATCAGATGCCAACATCATACTCATTACATAGTCACTTGTTTCTTGAGGATTTAAATTTTGTTGTTCTGCTTTTTGTAAAATAGCTGTCATTGGTTTTTGTAAGTAATCATAAGGACTAAAGTATGAAAAATTAAATGCTTTTGCTTTACCATTTTTAAATCCTGTAAACGCCACAAGGTTTGCGTTTCTATCCCAGTCAGCTGCAAACGAACGTTTGTATGCGTCCCACTGTTCGGCTGATGTGCCTGTAGCCCATTGGCTAAGAGCCGTGATCCCTGCTCCAGTGCCACCAAATCCTAAAGTTGCAGCCATAAGTCTTCTTAAACCAATTTGTCTTATTCTTGGATTAGGATGCATTGCTTGTTTTAAACCAAAATCCATAATGTTTACTGCTGTTCTTAATATTTCTGCAGGGAAAGCTACGAAGTTTGCAATAGGTAATTTTCTAATTGTTTGAATAAACTCAGGAACTTTACTGTAAGTTGGATAAACGTTTCTAATTTCATACGCAGATATTTGATCTAACAAATCATCATACGTGTATTTAGCATTTGTCATAGGATCAAAGTCATCTAACTTTTGACCCATATATCTTGCATAAGCGATGGCTTCTTTTGCATTAGGCAACACTTCAGACATTTGAGATTTAACCCATTGTCTTCCATATATTTTCCAACCACTATCACCACCAGCATATAATCTTGTTGCTGTTTTAATTAATGGTGCCTTGTTAAATCTTTGAAACAATCCATCAAGTGTATTAGCACTTCCTTTTTTAATATCATTTAACACCGCGCCTAGTTCTGATGCTACAATGTTTTCATCCATTGTTCCAAGACGTATTTCTTTTTCTACAAAATCAAATAATTTTTTCTTACTTATTTTACCAGGACCAAATATATCTTCTAATACAATTCTAAACGAATCTGATACACTAGATCTTCCACCGATGTGTCCATTTGTAAATGGAAAGAAACCAGCAGAGTACACGTTTCTAACTTGTGTTTGTGGAGAAAACACAGTTTTACCCATCTGTGTTAACACTTTAAATTGTAATAGGTGTCTGTAAATAGACGATCTAATTAATTTATCTAACGCTCCACCAGTGCCACGTAATGCATTTGCTAGTTCTTGACTAACATACAAACCTTGCATTTCACTTGGTAACACACCTATACTTGGTAATTTATTTACTTGTGTTGGAGCTACAATTTTACCGTAAGCTAAAGCTTCATCTTTAAATGCTCTACCACTTTTTAATAATTCTTTTGCAAGATAATCCATACCTTTTTTAGTATAAACTTCTCCCATCATTTCTGCTGTTGTAGTTAAAACAGATGACTTTAAACTAGACTGTTGACCCATAAGTTTTCTAATTTCATCAGGTAATTCTTTTCCTGTGTTTAAAAATCTGTAGTCATCATTTCTTAAAAATTTAGTTCCTATTTCTCTCATGGCTTTTACCGGATCAATAGCTTCCGCTTTTCCTGTGTATAAAATATTATCAATAAGTTTATCAGCGTATTGTTTATATGCTTTAGCAACAGATACGTTTGGAAACATAGAAATAGCTGCTTCTTTCATGTCTTTATTTCCTCTAACAACTTTTTGTGTAATATAGTCTTGTGCTTTTTTTCTAACTTCTGGGTAAGGTGCAAACATTGGATTGTCAAAAATTTCAAAAGATGTACGCATATAAGTGTTACCCCTTTTTAATAAATCTTTTTTAAGATCACCAAACTTTTTAGATTTAGGTAAAGCTGCAGAGAACGCATCTCTTAGTTGATTTAAATTTGTATTAATATCATCAGCTGCAAATTGTAATTCTTTTGGTAATGTTGATAATTTTCTTGAACCTTGTAGATACTCCATAATTTGATCATTAAAATATTTTTGACCTACAGGTGATGTAGTATTTTTATTGTATCTAGTTTCAAAAGATTTAGCTAACTTGTAATAAGATCTTTCAATATCTTCTAAAGCTTTATTCATTCTTCTTGATTTTGCTTTTATAATATTACGTGTTTGTTCTTTAATTGCACCAACTTCAGGGCTGTCAGCAAACGATCTAAACTTAGATAAAAAATCATCAAAACTTTTTACAGTCGACAATACTTTATTTGGATTTGTTTTAGATAACATTCTCCACTCTTCAAATGGCGGTAACTGTTTGTATACTTTATATGGATTAGATCTAGTCCAAGCTCCAATAACTAACGGAGTTACAATATTTGTAAGTGGTTTTTTTACACCGTACTCTCTTACTGCTTTTGCAAGATTAGGTAATACATATTTGTCTACGGATGCAACTTTAGCAACAGTGTTTAATGTTCCACCTGCAACGTTCACACCAGTTTTTAATACCGGCTTTGCACCATATTTATAAACTTGTTGTCCAATTTTTCCAACTAGTGGAAAACCACCACCAATTAATGTACCGTCTGCTGCAAATCTTATTTTATTTTTTATTGTTGCAAGAGCTAAATCTTTTCCTTTTAAACCTGTTGTGTCGATTGGTTTAATAATTAAACCTGAGTCTGGTCTAACACCTGATTGTACGAATGGTTCTGAAAAACCAAGAATAAATGCACCTTCAGCCATACGTCCTGCTATCTTGGACGCTTTACTTGTGCCCATAAATTTTTGTAATTTTTTAATTTGTTGCCATTGTTTTGCACCGCTTGTTATTTTTGTAGCAACAGATGTTGGAATCGCATATTGAACTAATAATTCTGAAACACCTCCTGGTAAAGTTTCTGCTTCACCTAAAGGTTTGATTAACTCATCGTCCATGTACTTGTTAAATTTTGTTAAGAACTCTGTACCAAATGTATAATCAATTGGTGCCAACACAAATTCTCCTGCTGACTGTACAAATTTAGGGCCTCCTCTAAGTATTGCTTTTGCAATATCAGAATACCCTTCTACATATTTTCTTTTCTTTAAATTTTCAGGTGTGTCTTTTGCAGCAAAATAACTTGCTGCTAACCCTGGAGACATAAACGTCAATCCTAATTCTTCTAAACCTCTTTTAGTATATCTGACTGGTTTTTTAGGTTCCGTAAAAACCTTTTCATATATTTCAGCAAACTTTTGTTGAAACTCTTCTACTTCTGTTTCTGGTGTTTTCTTTGCTTTGTCTTTTTTAGGATAAGTGTAAAATGGTTGCTCTAAAATAGATTGTGATTTATCGTCTGTATAGTCAAAACTAAATCTAGATCTATCGCCTTTTTTAATATCTTCCTTACCAATTTTATCTAAGATATTTTTTTTAATATCTCCTATAAGAGTTCGTTTTTCTTTTTCCGACATTACGCCCCCGTTGGTAGGACTAGGTTCACTCCGTACTTGGCATTAAACGCATCGACATCCGCTTGTGTTTGTATGTCTGCAAACTCTACTAGAGCTTGTGGACTTTCAGCTAGTATGACAACGATATCATCTGTTATTTCTTGTGGTAATCTTGCTCTTAACTCATCAAAAGATAAATTTGTATTGGCTTGTGCTGATGGTTGAGGCGACATAATTTCTGTAACTTCTGCTTCTTCTTCGACCATACCACCTTCTGCAAATGTTGGTAATTCTAAACCTAAAGCTCTAAATAAATCTCTTTCAAATTGTTGCATGTAAAGTGTATTCACTTCTTCAGCTAATTTATCTGGGTTAGTGCTGTAGTATTCTGCTGCATTTACCACCTCTATTTCACCTTGATTGTTAGTGATTTCAATGTCTCCATTTTCATCACCTCTTAAAAGTCTAGATTTAATACCATTTAATTGTAATTCTATTTGTGCTGTGTTTCCATATAATCCTTTTAACGCTTCGTTTTCTCCGGTAAATGATTGAAGTTGTGAAAGAATGATACCTTTTTGCTGATTAAACTCTGCTTCACTTAATCTTTTATCTGGATCACCTTGATTAGTAATCAACGAAGATAATTCTGTCATATGTTTTTTAATATTAGCTGCTGTTGCTTCTTTAGAAAATAAACTAGAACCGCCTTCAGAACCAACGGCTGCTGCTTTTGCTTCCATTAAAGAATTTATAATATCCATTTTATCAGATCTTTCTTGAATAGCGTCCTCTCTATTTAATAAGCTTCTTCTCTGTTGTGCTGCTTGATAGTTTGCAAAAGGAGATTTAGCAGCTTCTGCTGCTGTTTGAAATATACCACCTGATGGTGATCTAGAAATTAAATCTAATCCAAAGTTAATTAAAAAATCATTCAGAGATCTGTCTGCTGGTCTTTTCGGCATTGCAGGAAGTTGCTCGTAAATACTTTCTATCTCTTCTGTTGTAGGTCTAATTTGTTTTACGATATCACCTGGAGCATAGCCCTGACGAACGTCGCCGCCTTTTCTAAACATAGGTCTCGATAATGTTCTTCTCATATTTAATCCCTTGGAGGATTGAATATTCCACCCAATACTGATGCCGTACCTAAAGCTGTTTGCAACGGTGTAGGATTAGGTGTGACTTGCGTTTGGTATGGATTACCCACTCCAGATATTAGACCCATAACTCCTGATCCATATGTATTTAATCTTTCATATGGTTCAAAAGCCTGTAGTCGGTTTGCTTCTCTTGTCGCGTCTAGTTGCGCTTGCGCCTGTGCTTGTTGTAGGCCGCCCAATAGACCCAACTGACTGACGTCTTGTCTTGCGAGTTCTGGAACTTGTGTTGCCAGTGTTCGCTGTTGACCGAAAGCTTGATTAGCTAATTGATTAGCCTGTGTAAATCCTTGTTGTAATAAACCAGATTGTAATAACGCTCTGTTTAAATCTGACTGTGATTGGTATTCTGATCTCATAACACCTTCTCTACCACCGCCAAGATTACCTGACATAGCAGCCGTTTGACCTATACCAGCTAAACCTTTTGCAGCTTGCCTGTCAAACTCTGCTAAACTAGCATCGATTACATCTTGTTGATATGGAGACATAAACGACTGATAAGCTTGTGGTCCACTGTAAGCTGCTGCTTGTGTGATATATGGTTGGTATGCACCAATACCAGATTGTGTTAAGTTATAAGCTTGTTGTTGTAAAGGGTCTTGACCTGCAACTTGTGGTGCAAATCTTGATGTATCTAACGCTATACCTGTAAGACCGGCTAACTGTGTAGCGTAATCTTTACCAATATCTTGTACGTATTGTGGTGGTAAATTTTGTATAGTTTGTGTTGCCATTATGCCGTGACCTCGCTTAATCTTTCAGATACGTCTATCATATCTTGACCTTGTTGTCCTCTTTTTTCTAATTCTTTCATGATGCCTTGTAGTCTTCTTGCTCCTTCGTCTACGTCGCCATCACCTGCACCTCTTACAGCATCAGCTGTAAATACAAATTCGTTTACACTTAGTCTTGCTGGAACGTCGTCTAATTTTTCTTCTTCACCGATATCAACAAAACCACCTGTGTTTCTATAATCTTTTTCCATACCTCCAAGGTTCATGATCCCACCTTCAGCCATACCTATCATAGCTGCTTCACCCATTGGATCACCTGCATCACCAGGCATTCTTCTTGGTCTTGGTTTAGCTTTTTCAATTAATTCTCTAATTGATTCTACTAATTCATCAGGTTTTCTCATACTACCTCGTAGTAAATCAGGCATTTCTGATTTTGGTTGTCTCATTCTTGCAGCTTGCATTACTTCAGGTCTCATAAAGTTTGCTTTATAGTCAACCATTTCTGCCGCTTTACCTATCTCTTCTGGTTTTCTTTTTGGTGTTTGAAAAGTGCCCATAGATGTTAGAACAGGTTGACCTGCTGCATCTTCAACACCTTCCATAAATGTCATTTGTTCTACAACTTCGTCTTTTGGTCCTCTACCAAAACTTAATTTTATTTCGTCTTCTACTTCTTCAACGTCTACACCTTTTTGTTTTAATCTTTTTAATCTATCTCTAATTGCAAGAGATTCTCTCATAAGCTGTACAATTTCATTGCCTTCAGCTTGTAACATTTCTATATTTATTTCTTGCATTCTTCTTACAAGTTCTTGAGCCCTGACTCTATCTCCCTCAGCATAACCAGTTCTACCACCATCAGCTAATGTTTCGATTGGTTTTGTTTCTGTGTTACCATAAGCAATAGCCATTTCTGCTGGTGAAAATTTTCTAGCTGCAACATCTGGCAAGAAATTTAAACCTGCAGCTGCTCCTTGTTGTTGATCTAAAAGGTTTGCAACTTTTCTAACGTTTTGTATACCAACACCTGTACCTCTATCCAAACCTATCTCTTCTGGTTTATCTATTTTGTCAGCAAACAAACCTGCTGTAAGACCACCTGCTATTGGTATAATACTTCTTCCAATTCCCTCTGTAAGTTTATCACCTAACGTGTAAGTGTTCTCACCCGAACCTCGTTCTTTTGTTAATATGTCTCTTACACCACTGGTTATACCAGAAGCTTTTTCTCCTATAGCTTTAAATACATTGTCTAGTTTTCCACCACCCAGGTTTTCTGGTAAATATTTATTTCCTAAATAAGCAGCGGCTGCTGCGGCAGCAGCTGATGTTACTGGATTATTTTTAATTGGATCCATAATCTTTTCTTGGAACCATGATCCAATACCATATTGACGTCTACCATCTAAGCCCATGATACCACCATAAGCTTTATTAATTCTTCCACCTTCTGAATACTCACCGGAATTAAATCTATCATAAGCCTCTTTACCTGCTTGGTCGTATTCTTCATCGGTAAGTTCTCTACCCAACATACTTTCCATTTCGTTTATTAAGTCTTCTAAGATTCTTTGATATCTATCAGGACCGGCAATCAACATAGGATTAGCAGGTGTGGTATCTTTATCTTCATACTTAATAGACGGTGCTCCGACTCTTAAAGTATCTTCAATTTCTATGTCTGTTATTGCCATAATTATGTCTTATTTTCCTCGAGTTTATTAGTTTACTTTGTTTTTGAGAACAAATCAAGAGCTGGCATGATGACTTTGACATCTCTTCTAACGTCCTCTTCAGGTATATTGGCTGCTTTTAAAGCTTCCTCATCCTTATATATTTCTCCAGTTTTCTTATTACTTATTGTCGTTATTATTTCTTTTGGTGTTAACATTTTTATTTCGTTCATTATGATGTTACCTCTTTCTTTATATTTAGATAGCTAATAGCTACATCAAACGAGTCTGAACTGCTTGATTGTATGGTAAAAGTTTTTCCACCTTCTACTACTAGCGGTTGGGTTAATAATTCTGTTGTAGTATTGGCCGTTAAAGCTGCTGATTTAATAGCTGTAATGCTGTCGTTTACAACCGTAACTGTGGGAGTGCCAGCCGATGTTACTAAAATAGATTTAACAATATATGTTTCACTTACCAAAGGGTTACCAGAACCAAATGGTGTTAATGCAGCTCCACTAGTGCTGTCGTCTATTCCTACAAATTTATACTGATTTACTACTGCCATTATTCTAAAAAGAAACTTCTAGCTTCTATCTCCTGTTTTAATTCTTCTTGAAATGTAGTGTTTAATTTTTCTAACACGGCGTCTAAATCTCGCACAAGTGATTGTGCTACGTCTTCTCTATACTCTGCACTAGCCCTTGTTAATGTTTGTACTATTTTAGCCATTACATATCTCCTACTTCTACGGGTAATGCTTTATCCATATTAGTGTTTTCTTCATTTAATTTTGCAAAATCCTCTAGTTGCATATTTACTTCATCTGCATTGGTGGGAGTAGATTGTACTACCATTGTTAATGTTGCAACAGGTAAACTAGCTAGTAGATTAAATCCTTTTAATGCTAAAGGAGTTAGATTTCCAGCTCTTGCTAAAATTGTTCTTAATATATCTGTTTTTTGTTTTTTAAGTAAATCCTCATCTACAATTACTTCTCCTCCAAGTCTTGTTAAGTTGCTTCTTGATACTTTTTTTGCTTTATCAAATTGATCTTTCGTTAAATCAAGATAGGAAACTTTTCCTTTTAAGGTGTTTTGCCTTTGAGCATACCATTTAGCATCAGCTAAATTTTCAGTAAAATATCTACGCATATATTGAGGATTATTAAATATTCTTCTTTTTTTTAAAGGCATTTTTTCATATCCTCGATAAACCCTAATTTTATTTTTATCTACTATTTTAGGATTACTTGTTTCAGCGAATTCAATTAAATCTTCTATGCCTGCCATTATGCTATTCCTAATAAATTTTTTAAAGCTGTTAGTCTGTTTCTTTCACTATTTAAAATATTACCAGCCCTTAATTTTTGTAGTAAAAGATAATATTCATTTCTTAACGCAGCCATTTCAGGTGTTGATCCTAAACCTTCGCCATCACGATTTATATTATCGTCTAAATTTTTAGTGTTTTTTGTTTTACTTTTTGTTTTACTTTTTGATTTACTAGTAGTTTTATTTACCAAACCACTTACAAAAGAATCAACTAAATTTTTGTCTGTTAAACCAAATGTTTCAGCTAATCCAGCTGCAAATTTTGCTGCGTCGTATAAACCTTTTGCTTTTTTATATTTAGCTGCAAGGGCAGGATTAAGTGCAGTTAACCCAACTGGAACAAGAACATCTCTAACAAAACTAAACTTTTTTGTTTTAGGTTGTGCAACAAGAGACATATCAAAAGGATTAAACGTTTTAGTAACTCTAGGATCAAAAACACTAATGCCTTTTTGATTCAATGCATCTATCGCTCTTTGTCTATTACGTTTAGCTGTATAAGTAGTTGGAACAGTTATTGGATTATTAAACTTATCAACACCTATTGTAATTGTTGGTGTTGGCACATTTGTATATTGATTCATTATAGCTCTTTCTCTAGAGTCCATGTTAGCACTTACATTTGCCGCTATGTTAGCTTCTTCTGTTCCTAAATCTCCAGTATCAACCTGTCCGCCTGTATTACCAGTATTACCCGTTTGACCAGTATTACCAGGTGGTCCACCTTGATATCCACCTTCACCACGATACCCAGGTCTTGAACCATCTAAAGTTTTTGAAACTAATTGTCCAGCTGCATACAATTGTCTTGCTTGTTGTAGATTGGTAATAGCCATTATCTTCTTCCTCCTGAATGTACGTCTAATCTAAACGTTCCTAACTTCCAATTTGTGTCTACAGCAGTGTTGGAAATAGTCAAGGCAATAGCCCTAGCTCTGGCACGTGTGTCTATTTTTTTAGTGCTAGATGTTGTAGTAAATGGTCCAAGTGGTGAACTAGATGAACTATCGTTTGGAAAATTTCTTAAATCTAATTGTACAACTGTGTTACCTTGTTGAGCAATAAAGTCTGGTATAATTCTACTTATTCTCATCATAAACTCACCATCACCTCTAAATGTAATACCTCGGTTTTGATCTTGCGTTATATCAAAATCACCCGAAGTAATGTTAGCAGGTATAGCTGTTGTTACTCCTAGTCTAACTTGATTAACACCTGTTTCGTGTTCATAATAATATGAAATTCCTTCTGTGTTTCCAGTTACATCAAATGAAGTATCTGTGTCAGGGTCGTATTGTGTTGCATGAGGCAAACCAAAAACAGCAGAGTCTTGCCAAGTTGTTCTGGTAAATAAAGTGCTGTCGTTTGTAAACCATATTGGTCTATCAACTGTAGAATCTAAGTAACTGTATGTAACTGATCGTAAATTAACATTTGAATTTGCTGTTGGATAAAACCATATAACTTCTCCAAACAAGTTATTTACTCCAGCGTAAATCATTTGATTAGAAGTTGTATTTAAATCATCATAAACATAGTCTTCTACAAAACAATCTAACGATTCTAGTTTACCGGTAAATCTAAAGAAACCATTTTCTGACATCCAATACGCAGAACCATCAACCTCTACAGCTGCATTTTTTCCTATCAATCCACAGTTTGTTCCTACTTGTTCAAAAGCAAATGTAAAAGGAGTTCCAACAAAACGCATTGTAAATAAAGATGTATCACTCCAAACGTAAATTGCATTTCTACCAAGCTCAGCTCCAATGATCCGTGATCCGGCGGCCAGTCTTTGTGTACCAGCACTATTGGTTGATGTAGGGGTATAGTCATTTATGTTTTCTTGAGAAGAGAATCTAATAAACATATCATCTTGTGTAGTTTTATCTCCAATAGTTGTTTCAGTACCAAAGAAAACTAAGTGACGATCGGGTGTTGATACTATCATATCCCTAGAGGCTGTTGGTGCACCTGTAATAATAGTTGCTCTTGTTGCTGTTGCATTTGCAGCATCGGCGTCCCATTGAAAACATTCACCGTTAAATATTAAAGCAATAAGTGTGCTACCCAAATTATCTAAAGACCACATGCCAGGTTCTGCTACTTTATCCGTGGTCGATGCTGCTTGACCCCATGCTGAGTAAGCACTAAAATTAGTGACGGTTGCACCATCACTGTGAGAAGCGTTAGTTGTTCCTCTAACGTTTCTAGTAATTCCAGTAAAACTTGTAGCTGTAAGTCCTGTGTAAGATATCTCCTCATTATCTACTTGTATAAAATTTGTTCCTGTGCTTGGAAATCCAGTTGTGCTGGCTACATTGATCGTGGTTCCTGACCCACCTGTTCCAGCAGAGTCAGCATTTAATGCGCCATCTAAAGTTGTTGTTTGTGGGTTCGTTACTGTACCGCCCCACTGAGATATACCATAACCAAAAACTCCAACTTGTTCAGCGGGTCCTACGTGATAGTATTGAAAATAAGTTATGCCTCCAGATGTAGTCGCCCCACTTCCTGTTTCAGTAGCACCAGCGTTTATTTCTAATGTTGTGGTTGTAGGCACAGCGGTAACCATAAATTTTTTATCCGCAAAGGTAGAAGATGAAAAATTAGAATTTGTAATAGAACTAAATGTAGATGCGTCTCCAAATAAGATAATGTCTCCTACAGAGAAATTGTGTGCAGAAGCAAAAGTTAAAGTAACAGTTGATTGTCCATTAGTTGTACTAAAAAAATTTGTAACAGCCGTTCCAGATGGATTAACTAAAGGATGTATATCATAGTACACTCCTCCAGAGTATGCATATAAAATTCTATTTGTGCCAATAATAGCATACTTAATGCCTTCTTTATTGACCATGTGATGTAAGGCCCTAGCTGCAGATGTTAGTTTACTGTCTCCTAACTGAGACCAACCACCTATTTTTTCAGGAGTACCATATCTAAATCGAACATTTGCACCACCAGTCCACTGTCCTTCAGCTCCTGTCGGTGTAATTTGTTTATTGAATCCGGGTAAAAAACCTATTTTTTGTAGCATAACTAGCTTCTACCTCAATTTTATTACTTTGGGTAGGGGGATTTTATATTAGTTTTTCTATATTTTCAACATCTCTCCACCTGAATACTTTATAGTCTCGGTAGAGGTTAGTTTGGTAAAGAAAGTAATCAATGTCATTCTAGGATCATTACAATTATCTTCTTTATAGGCGTTAGCATTGTGTGCGGTATGTCCATCAAAAATAACCATACTATTATAAATAGAATTAAACGAGGCTGTTTTTGTAAAATTATGATTATTCTGTTTTAAAGCTTCATAATATTTATTATCACGAGGTTTCTCATTTTTATAATAGTCTGCTTTAATGTCCATTAAGTGAGAAGCATGAGTTCCTGGTTCTCCGCATAATCTAAACATTTCATTTTTAGGTACATATAAATTAGTTCCACAATTTTTATGTGGGGATAGATATATAATTGCTGTAAATTCACTGTAGATATCTTGATGAATCCAACCCTCTCCATCAGCTTGATCAGGGGATATGACTTGAAATTGTTGTAGTGCGTCGAACCTCATATTTACATAGTTCATAGGATAAAGAACAGATAATATTTTTCTGCATGTCATATTAAAAAAATCATATCTTATATCTGACAAAGGTTGTGATCTAACACCAGGCCATCTACCTTCTGAATCTATTTTGTATTCTAATGAGTTAGCATATTGGACAACTTGATCAGGATCTTTAAAAAAATTATTTATTTGTAAACTAGGTATTAACATTTTTTCATATTTTGTAGATGACCCGGTAGTCCTAAATGAGGTCTACCATCATACAATCTATTTTTATTTTGTACGCTTGTGTAGTGTAAAAAAACTTGTCCACAATGATCACCTTTAAAAGGTTCTCTCCAATGCTCTAAATCACATCCCATATAAAATAAAGCATCACCAGGATTTAAATTAACTTCAATACCTTTCATGCCTTCTTGACCAGATGGTTCTAAATATATAGGCCATTCGTCTCCACCTAAATGAAGTGTTGCCGATAATTCACAAGATGGTCTATCTTTATGTCTTTTTAATTCATCACCTTTTTTATACATCCTACAATATGAATAAGCCTCCACCAATGGCTGATTCATAATTTTTTCAACTTTATGTTTGTTTAAATATAGTAATGTATCCATAGCTACATCACCATAGTTAGCATATGTATTTGGGATTTGGTCATCATAGAAAGTTCCAAAGTACTCTGAAAAAGGTGGTATTAATTTTTCTTTTATTAAAGTTATTTGAACATTTCTTTTCATAAATAAATAAGTAAACAAAAAGTCGGCTTGTTCTCTACTTATGAAATTTCTTACTACAGCGTATTTATTTTTGTTAAAATCATTTTCCATGTACATTACCTGATATAGTTATTCTGTAATCATCGCTAGTATAAAAAGGATATACCACATGATTTAAACCAGCGGGAAACATTATTATCTTTTTTTCATCACTTTTACAAATGTTCATATTGTAGTAACAAATTTTGCCTAATGTATTAGAATACACAAACCCTAATCTAGAACTATGATCAGAATTAGCATTAAATATTTCTTCTTCCTCATGTAGTTCATAGGGTATTTTCATAATAATAACAAAACTAAATGCACCTTTATGAATGTGCACAGGATTAAATTCATGTTTTTTTTGAAAATTTACCCATAAAGATTCAAGAACAAATTTATTACCTTCATATGGACTTAAGTGACTTCTTTCCATTGAAGAAGCTAATTTATTTGCTAAAAAATTAATGTATGGTTTCATTACTCTTACATTTTCTTTTAAATAATATTCTTTTTTTATATGTCCAACTAGTTGATCATTGTAAGAAGATTCTTTTTTATCTAAATTTTGATAGGACTCACGTAGCAATGAATCATATAATTCATTAGGTAGTGTATCATATAGTAAAGGTATATTTGGTAAGTTAAATGTTTCCATTATTTAAAAGGCTTTCCAACGTACCAAGAAACTAAACTGTATCTTTCACCAGATAAAACAGGAAAAACTTTGTGCCATAAAAAAGAAGGAAACACAATCATGTTTCCTTTTCCATTTTGTTTTATTTCTTGAATATTACAACCAACAGCATTATTTCTAAAATCAAATTTTAATTGTCCTCCTGTGTAATCTGACGGATTTGATAAAAAAACTATACACGATAACTTTCTTACCTTTCCGTGAAAATTAAGATCATTTGGATTATTTATAATTTTTTCAGAACTATCGGCATGCCAATTGTAATATTGATTTAATTTATATTTGGTAAATTGTACGGGTTCAACATAATCAATATGAAAATTCCAACCTGCATCTTTGTTTGCTTTATCAACATACGGACTAATCATGTCGTATAACCATTTTTCATTTATCCAAGATACGTTTGAGTTTCTCATTTCTTTTTTTAATTTAGATATTGCTTCTGGAGTCATGTTTTGTGATGCTTGGTCTCCGGTTGCTGCAACTTCTTCCCTCAATGAATTTCCATACTGAATTATTTTTTCACACATGTAATCATTTACTACATTCTCAAACCAGTAATAATAGTTTTTTAAAATCATGTAATTGCTGTATCTACTGTATAAAAGAAATGACTTATACAATACCTTCCTTTAAATTTTTCTTTTGTTTTCATAATTATTTTTTCTACTGAATGAAGATAGTAAGACGGAAAAAATACTAATCTATTATTTTTTAATTCAATTTTTTTATTTTCAAAATCATGTAATATTAAATCACCACCTTCAAAATCTCTTGGTTCTTTATATAACCAAATAAGAGCAGTAAATTGAAACACATCAAAATGAGGTTTAAAATTATCTGCATCTTCATAATATGAAATAAACGATGTGTCTCTATTTGTTTCAGGAAATTGTCTACCCATTCTTATTGTTTTTATTTTTTTATGCATATAAGGATTTACAAACTTACTAATTGATTTTAATATTGGTGACAGTTCTCTTTTAGTATAAAAAGAATTTAAATATATTCTGTAACAATTAGCCTGAGCTTCTCCTTTTTCATCAACGCCTGTAACAGTTAAATTTTTATTTGCTCTTTGTAATTCTTGTGTTTGAGAGTAAAAATCTATTTCTTTCCAAACAGCTTTTAATTCTTCTTCATTATACCAATCGTCAAACACTAGCCATTTGTTGTCTGTAATAATATTATTTCCTCTTAATTCCATATGCTTTCAACCGCTTTCTTATATTCTGGAAAATATATCATATCTATATTGGATTTCAACATCATGTTTAAAACATCTTCTATTGATTCTATTAATGGCATACCAGCCGTATTTAAAGAAGTATTTAATAAAACAGGTATACCTGTTAGTTTGTAAAATTCATTTATAATTTCATAAAAATTATTGTTCTGTTCTTTTTTTAAAGTTTGTATTCTACATGAATTATCAATGTGACATATACCTGGAATTAAATTTATTTTATTTTCTTTAACTCCGACAACATAAGACATGTAAGGTGTTTCGTTTTTACCTTCTAAATCAAACCAATCATTTGTGTGTTCATACAACACAGTTCCAGCATATGGTCTAAACCACTCTCTATTTTTAACTAAGTTAACTTTTTCTTTTGCATTTGGATTTGATGGATTAAATAATATAGATCTATTGCCCAAGGCTCTAGGACCCATTTCAGATCTACCTTGATATATACCTATACATTTATTTTGTTTTAAAAGACTAGCTACTTCTTTGTTGTCCATATCTACAATTTTATATTTTTGTTTTGAGTGATTTAAATTTAAAGGTTTATACATCTCAAGAAGTTCCTTTTGATTCATGTAAATTGGTCCTTGATATAAACTATTATATTTCTCAGGTTTGTTATTATTATATTTATAGTCTAGATGTTGTGCTAATCCTATCGAAGTTCCTCCATCGTGACAAACAGGATCAACAAATATATTATTGTTCATTTTTAAAAATTCATAGTTAGCAATTGAGTTTTGAAAATAGCCACCACTTAAACAAATATTGTTTCCATAATTATTCATTATCCACTCTATATATTTTTTAACTACATTGGTACAATCTTTCTGTATTCGATAACAAAAATCTTCATCAGGAACCATGCCTTTTGGATAACTTGTTTTTCTTCTTAAAATAACATCATTAAAAGAAGTATTTAATTTACAAAACATATCTTTTTCATTGTATATTTTTGGTATTTCTGAATTTTCTTTTCCGTAACAACTTAAACCCATAATTGATCCAGGTTCTTTAAAACCTAATGCATCTTTATACATCTCAAAAACACCTGCTGGACTCATCATGTTGTATGTATGATATTTTCCAATAGATATGTCTCTGCCCCACCAATCCCTACAAAGCTTAAACAAAAGTTCTGGTTCTTTAGTGTAGGACATTTTATAAATAGAAATATTTTCTTGTCCTATATTTACGTTGTTAACAGTATATGAAGTGCCACCATTATCTATTATTAAACAAACAGCTTCTTCAAAACCTGAATTGTAAAAAGAACTATAACAATGTGTTAAATGATGTTGGTCATAACAAACTAATTTATCATAAGTAATGTTTTCTTTTTTTAAACAAGTTTTTACAAGATCAGTGTAACCTTTAACTTTATCGTCAACCATATTGTAAGAAGTGTATCCAACAATATCAAAATGATTATTTTTTAAACCTTCACAAAGTTTATGTATTTGATTATCTCTTTTTACTTTTGATACTCTTTCTTGTTCTATGGATAAAACAAGTTTACCCTTTTCTACAATTGAAAAAGATGCATTATGACTAAGATTGATCGCTAATACTTTCATGAAATTCTGAAAGTATTATATAGAACAAATTAAAAATTACAATGAGTTATTAACCAGGCCACGAACCTGCTTTTATATATTTGTAAGCAGTTCTCATGTCCCAAACTCCAACAGCTGATGCAGCTTGTTCTTCGTGAACAAGAACGACGCCTGATCCTCCACCACCTCCTGGTGCTGGTGGATTTCCACCGCCGCCTCCGCCACCACCCATGTTGGTAGTTCCGCTTTGTCCGGCTTGTCCTCCTGATGATGCTCCATTTCCACCTCCGCCAGCTCCTCCTGGTCCACCGCCGTTTCCGCCAGCTCCGCCAGCAAAAAATCCACCAGTCTCTCCAAAAGGTGCGAACGTTGAATCTGATGATGTTGATGGTGATGCTCCAAATGCTTTTCCTGCTCCACCTGATGTAGGTGCAACTCCTGTTTGAGGAGGGTTTGCAGCTCCTGCTCCACCGCCTCCAGCTCCTGCAGGTGGTCCATTCCAACCTCCGCCAGCATTTCCAAAACCAAATGGTTGAAGGGGACTAGGCATACCTGGTACTTGAGTTGCTGATCCTCCTGGTGAAGGGTTAGGGTTTCCTTGGTGACCTCCAGCTCCTCCTGAGCCTCCGGCACCGCCGCCGCCTTGGGTTCCCCCTCCGCCGCCGCCTTTAGCTACTAATTCTAAAGATGGATGCCCATCGTTAAATTCTGAATCAGACCCAGTGCCACCACTAGCAGCTGGTGCTCCTGCTCCTATAACTACAGCTAAAGCTGAACCAGGCATAGGGTAATTTGGATAAAAAATTGCTCCTCCTGCGCCGCCTCCGCCGCCGCCGTTTTGGCCTCCGCCACCACCGCCAGCTACAACTAAAACGTTTCCAGTTGGTGCGATTGGTGTATATGTGCCACTAGCTGTGATTTGTGTAACTTGATCAGATGCTGCTTGAGCATTATTGTCAGGTCCTACAACACCACCGTTATTATTATTTTCACCTAAAGTACTAGTCATTTTTTACACTCCATGTTGATGTTGCTTGATCGTAATAATATTCTTTTGTATCTCTGTCTGGAACATTTTCTGGTTGCATACTTGTCCAACCGTTCGTGTTTCCTGAACTGTTCCATAAATCTTCATTCCATATTGCAGACCATTCCTCTTCTTCTCCATCATTAGGTCTTGAAGTTCCAGGATGTGCAATAGGTGGTTCCCATCTATACGTGGTAGTATTTAAAACCCAACTTGAAAATTCAGAAGGTTGAGCATCATGAAAAACATCTTCGGTAGGTTTATAATAACCACCTACACCTGCATGGTTTTTTCTAAAAGAACCACTGTACGAACACTGTTTCCAATAAGTGTCGTCCCCAGTTTTAAATAAATTTTTAACAAAAGTTTCAGCTTGAGTAGATAATTCTCCACCATTATTATTAACATCGTCGTTGCTAATAACAACAACTCTTAAAACTTGATTGTCTGATGATTGTATTTCAGCGAAGTGAGCCATTACTTTTGCTCCCTCCTACTAACTTAACTCTTCGTAGTTTATTGTGATTACTAGATCTGATGCTGCTCCTGCGCCGGCTTCGATGTTATCGCCTTCTTCAAGATATAATGCACTATTTTTGTCTACTACGACTAGAGTTGAATCAGCTGGTACAGAAATTGTAGAAGCAATTGCTATTGGTGATCCACCTGATTTTGTAATAAATACAGATGCATCAGCAGCATTTGTTCCGTCAATGTTTGCTACTAAAATATTGTTAACCTTAAAAACTTTTCCTGAAGATCCTGCATTAGCAAGAATCTCAGTTGTTAAAGTTGTAGTTAACGCTGCTTGAACAGATTTAGCTGTTATCGTTGATACGTTTACTAGGTTTGGTGCCGACATAATTTATTCTCCTTGTGCTTCTTTTAACCGAAAACTAATGCCATTGCAATAGCTTTTCCTGTTGTTGCTAATCCACTACCATTTGCTTGAACTTCTCCAGTGCCTTTTGGTACCAAATTAATGCTAATATTACTATCTCCTCCAGAAGCTGTAAACGCTGGTGCATTTCCAGTAGCTGCGTTAGCATAAGTTAATTGATTAACAGCAGAACCTGTTGCTGTTAATAAAAATAACTCATTACCATTTGTGTCTAAAATTGAAGTTCCAATTTTAGGAGAAGTCAGTGTTTTGTTTGTTAAAGTCTGTGTTCCAGTTGTAGTAACATCACCCGCTGGTAAGGTGTCAATATCAGGATTAGTGCCGTCGTTTGCAGTTGCAAATACTAAAGCATCTCCTTTGTCAGTTGCAGAAAACGTAAATGTATCTCCTGATCCTGATGCGTATTTAAACTGTACTGTGTAAGCACCTGATGTTGAGTTTCTTAAAAAATAAAAAGTTTGCACATCTATAGGTATTGTTACGATTTGATTACCTGTAATTGAACCTGTAAATTCTATCATTCTGTGTGCAAGAGTTGCACCAGTTGATCCATCAGAAACAGACAAAGCAGTTGTTTGTGCACCACCCGCTATATCTTGTGCAGTATATCCACCTGAAATTTGTTCGATTATATTTAAATTAGTGTTAGTTTTTGTTCCCCATGTACCGGCGTTTTCACCAGTTGCCATTAGTTCTATACCTAGACCCGTATAAGTTGATGCCATAATTTTGTACTCCTAATTAGTATCTTTTTTTAATTTGTTTTATAGTTATTGTCAATCATTTACTGCAGTATAATTTGCACTTTGTGTAGCCGTAACTCGACTATATCCTGCAGTTTGATCACCCGTTATTGACTCATACCCTAAAGGCGATACATTACCTACACTAACAGTTGCAGAAACTCCTGTCAATCCCATAACATCAGCTGGAGATATTGAACCAACTGAAGAAGTTGCAGCTAATCCTGTTAATCCCATAACATCTGCTGGAGTTATTGCTCCTACAGAAGACGTCATAGAAAGACCCGTTACATCAACAATAGGGTTTGTAGAAGTTTGAATTGTGCCTAATGATACTGTTGCTGATAAACCAGTTAACCCCATTACATCTGCTGGTGTAATTGCACCCACAGAAGCGGTAGAACCTAATCCAGTTAAACCCATTACTTGGTCTGAAGGATCTAAAGATCCCACTGCAGAAGTTGCACTTTGTCCTGTTGGAGTTAATGTAACATCTGAAATAGCTGTTGGTGCACCAACAGATGATGTTGCACCTAATCCAGTTAATCCCATTACATCGGCAACTTCTAAGTAATATTCACCACCCCAACCAGTTGTGGCAGATCCCCAAGTTTGTTTACCCCAACTAACATCTTCTCCAATACCTGTAGTTGCTTCAACACCAGTAAGAGATACAACTAATCCTGAAGCTCCCCAGTTTTCTGTGCCCCAAGTATCTGAACCCCAACCGGTATTTATTTCTGTTGTAATTGTAGGTGAACCTAAACCAGAAGTTAATCCAGAACCTGTAAGTGTAACAACAGGATTATTACTTTCTCCCCAAGGCTCTTCACCCCACTCACCTCGACCCCAACCTTGTTGGGCTCCTGAAAGAGGAGTTCCTAATGATGTTGTTGCTGATAAACCTGTTAATTGAACTACTTCGTCAGTGGCTTGGCCCCATGAACCGCCTGTTCCCCAAGCGTCAGCGCCCCAACCAGAACTTATTGCGTCAGTTGTTCCCCAACGATTAGTACCCCAGGTTGTGCCTGACTCGTTCCACGTGTTAGCCATAAGGACTTACCTCCTTATGCTATACGGATTATTGCGTTATCTGCGTCAGCTGTTGGAAATTGAATTGTGAAAGTTCCGCTTGTTACAGTTTTATCTGAACCGAATGCGATAGCGCAAACTGCTGCGTCTGAAGAATGTGAATCATTAAAAATTAAACAACCATTAGCTGTAAAAGAAGCTGATGTCCAAGAAACATCAGCAAAATCACAGACTGCTGTATCCGTAGATAAAACAGGAGTTACACTTGTAAGTGCTTTTCCTTTTGCAGAATAAGCAGATCCTGATGTGTTAGAAATTTCGTTTGTTGAACTATAAGCTGTTGTTGATTTATTTAAAGTTGCAGAACTAGTATACAAAGCTAAATTAAAAGTGTTTCCAGATGATGCTGTAAAGTTATGTTCAGCTTTTAGAATTTCAACTTTGAAACTATTACAAATTGCCGATGTTATTGCCATATTTTACTCCTTTTAAGGTGACGGTGATTCAATTGGTATACGGACTGTTCCGTCTGTATAGTCATCTCTTCTTCGTCTACCAATTTGCATACTTGCAAACTTAGATAACTCTTGTTTATACTTATTTTCATATAGTGTCAACATATCTTGTGGACCTTTTAAGAAAGAATATGCCTCTACTAAGCAAGCATATAATAGACCTTGAGGAAAATATTTACTGATATAAGTTCCAGAAGTCTCAGTTTCTAAGCCAGGTGGAATCTTGTTATAGTATATTCTAAATATATAATTAGCATCTGGCGTAGGAGCTAAATAAATAGATCCTGAAGTGGTATCAGTTGTGCCGGTTGCTCCTCCAAACATAGCATAATATTTTGGTTTACCGGTAACATCGGCTCCAGATGAAGTGGATCCTTCTGGTCCTGTTAATCTTCCTACATATTCACTTAAAAAAGTTTGATCTCTTTTTTCCAACCAAACTCCTTGTTCAGTAGAATTAGATGCATTAAATACTTCTACACCTCTTACAAACAATGTTCCTGCTGGAACTCTAATATTGTTTACATCTGTTGCCATTGTTCCTTGATCAACAAATCTGTCTGCGTCAATGGGAATATCATAAGCAATTCTATATTCTGCATTTTCAATAAATCTATTTAGTATAGCACTAGTAAAAACATTACTATCTACTTCAGTATAATTTCTAATATCTGTTTGTAAGTTTGATAAATTATATCCAGCCATAATAATTAAGCCTTATCATTAATCGGTCCAATTGTACATTGAAAACCGCCTCCTGTTTCTGTGCTAGCTGCATTTGAAACAAGGGGCACGGTGATTGAATTATATTGTGTTTCAGTTGCTGGTTGAGCCCCTGTTATAACCGTTGTTCCAATAGCAGTTGCTAAGTAAGATCCAAATACATTAGCTCCGCTTGAATGAGTTGTGGCTGTTGTATTTTGTAAAGTTTCTCCTTTAAAAGGCGCTGCTGTTCCACGTGTACAGCCTGTTAAATTATTACCAGCTTTGCCTGTGTATTGAATTACTTCATTAAAATATTTTCCATAATTATCTGTGTCAGGAGTTGTGTCAATTTTTTCTATCATAATAAAACCTGAAGTTGGAAACTCAGTTGCATCTGTCAAAGTAATTGTTGTAGCTGAATCACTGATGTTTCCATTTAATGTAGTTGTTAATTCTAAAGTAGAAACAGCGACTCCTCCTACAGGTTGTTTTACAGACCTAAATCTAACATAAGAAGTTCCATAATTTATTTGATTAAATGGATAAGACACACTTAAAGTGCCAGAAGCAGCAGTAGTTGTAAAAGGATTGTTAGGTAAAATATCTTCTACAGGAAACTCAACTCTTGCAGGTTTTGCATGTTGCAGGGCTTGTGCATCTGCTGCAACTGGTCTTGGTTGTAGTTGTGGTTGTTTAGGTTCAAACTCAGATGTGTGCACCCACGCACCCGTCCACTCTTGCACCATTTCATCGTATGGAAATGCTGCGCCTGATCTATCAGATATTGCAAGGGCTCTTCTACCTTTTGAAAATCTTGCCATTATTTTTTATCACCTCTAATTGGACCAAGTCTTTTTAATCTGTCTTTTTGTAATGCCTCTGCTCTTCGCATGTAGTTTTTCATTCCTCGTGTTATTTTTCTTTGAGGACCAGGTGCTCCTCTAAATCTTTGTCTAATGTCAGGAAGATCATCATACATTTTAACTTTGTCTTTTCTCATAACTTTAGAGTTATACCTATCGTAAGCTTTCATCATATCTTTCATATCATCTTTACTTTTACCTTTAGTAATTCTGCCTTTAATAGATTTTAATGTTTTATCTAATTCATCTTTTGCAGGTTTGTTTAATCTTTCTAACATTTTTCTGTGTTTTTTATAAACTCCTTGAAATCTTAATGTATCTCTTTTATTAAGTTTTTTCATTTTCTCTGCAGCTTTTGCACGAGATCTTTTTATAAAAGCTTTTCCTAATCCTTTAATTGCTGATATTGCCATTATATATTTGGATAATAAGTTTTCGGTGTAATATACGTACTCGCTGCTGATCCATCCTCCGCTAGTGCTCTTGCTAATTCATCTTCATATAGCAATTTCATTTCTTGTGTTCTTTGTGGTGCAAACTTCATAGACAAATAAAAAGCTAATCCTGAAACCATGCACGGTACAAATCTATAAGGTGCATCACTTGCATTTGTGTAAGCTCCTGCATCTTGAATTCTTTTTACATAATAAACATTTAAAAAATTACTTGCTGCTGTAGCATTGGGTAATGGAAAAATAGTTATAGTAACTTTATCAATAAATCTTTGAACCCAGAATTGTGATGGCGTTCCTTTGGATGTTTTGTTTGCTGTTGCAGAATATGTGTCTCTCGCAACTTTTGTTAAACCAATGTCTGATTGATTAGTAGTGTTATAATTTTGTCTGTAAGTACAGTTTAAAATATCCGTAATACCATAAACATTTGCTGTAGGCACAGTTGTAGCTTGTGGTGGTTCTCCTCCTCCAGGAACGTCTGTTGAGTTTCTGTAAAAAGTATAGACACCAGAACCTTCTGCTGTAGCATCAATATTGGTAGTAGAGCCTTCAACTAAATTTATGTTAGTATTTCCTACTTCCCAAAAATGTATTCCTCTGTTACCCCATTCTTGAAAAAGAATATTTAATGATCTTCTTGCAGTTTTTATTTGATGACCTGCAGTTCCAACCAAACCAATTCTTTCATAAGCATCAGAAATTATTTCATCAATAGAAAAATCCTGATCAAAAGAATAAGACGAGGATGTTGTATTCGCCATTTAAACCCCTATCCAGCATAAAAAACTATTATCTGATCAAAGTCACCTACAGTATAAGTAACATACATCCCGTTTACTAGTTTTGTTCCAGTTCCGTGAGCAGAAACTTGACCGTTGTTTCCTCCCGAAGTTCCGCTTGATTTATCAGTAGCAAGTACTGTTCCTGCAGTTCCACCAGTTCTAAAACTACACGTTCCAGCGTTTCCGCCTGACGTAGTTCTAAAACTACCAAAAA
>VTLG01016397.1_pt1 | contig 32796 bp, 42 predicted proteins | sample 4694571 | NCBI WGS metagenome assembly VTLG01 (sample SAMN12604809, study PRJNA352737) | marine metagenome | biome: ENVO:00000447; feature: ENVO:00000209|ENVO:00000569|ENVO:01000036; material: ENVO:00002151; isolation source: viral sequences binned using virsorter ...
TTCAATCCTAAAAAGATTTTAATTGAAGCTAAAGATAAGAGTTGGCAGATCACGAATAACGTGCAGTATCAAAGTGCTGACTCGTTTGTGGTCATGGGCAATATCGCATATCCTCTTGAGCGGAGTTCTTTGAATCTTCCTTATGGAGATGCCCGTGTTCAAATGTTAAGTTCTTGCGGCGTAATTTTAAATGTGCCGATTGGCACGGTAGAAGTTGCCGCAAGTCGTGAGGCATTGCAATATACCGATACTACTCAGATAGAAATTAAGAAAAGACTTGACAAAGTTTTGTCTGATTTACCTAAAATTCTTTCTGAGAGTTTTGATAATTGCAAAACATTGTGGGAGGCAAAGAATTTATTTGCTAACACATTCTCTCATGGAGGTTTTGGATATACTTTGAGCAACATTGTCAAAAAGGACAAAATTGTTTGGAATGGAAAAAAGTTATCTAATTCATGGTTTGATTTTTCCAATAACCAAGCTAAAGGTGCATCATGCCACGTTTATGGCAAACCAAGTTATTTCAATCGTTACAACGCAAAAGGTAAACGTGTAAAAAGCGGAATTGAAAACAAGTTAACAGCACAACCAAACAAGAAAATTTTAATCGTAGAGAACGATATAAATTTGGAGAGGGGTATGTTCAATCGTATCACTCCACTCTTGGAGGATTATGATGGTCGCCCATCTGATATGAAGCAGTATGATGCGGTTTATCTCGTTAATTTTGGGCCAAACAAAGATCAAGTCGTGAAAGATTTGAATTTTGACGCACCAATGGCAAAAATCTCTGAGTTGGAGTCGGTTAAATTGACTACAATTTATCCTCGTTCCGCTACTGCAAATGTTAATTCTCACGGTGTTACCGCTGATAAGAAAAAGCATCAAAGCCTTGAATTTACTTTTGATTATGATTGCGACAAAGGTTCGTATGAGAATCAAAGGAGTGCGTTTTTCAAGGCCGAAGCAGTTAATTTGAATGAAGTTAAAGACGGCATTTATGTTGAGCTTGACAGATTTTGGGTTGACTTTGACGCAAGTAATCGGGAGGCGCATCCTCACGCTATCAAAACATTTATTTCAAATTTAAATAAATATCTTAATGTTGCCATGCCCAAGATTTATGCGTTCAAGTCTAAATCGGTGCATAAAGTTCAAAACAAGAGCAACTGGACAACTTTGGCCGAGTGGGGTTACAAGCAGATGCTTGACTTTGTTAAGCGCAACAATACTGGACAGTTGATAAAAGACATTGAGCATCTTAAAGCGCATTATCAATACGTTCGCCAGCAAGACCTTGAAATCATTGACCTCGTAAATCAAAGGCGCGACTTTGGCAGACAAGAAGATAGGAGCAATAATTTTGAAAAATATTTAGATAAAATTGTTGTTGAGGATTCGTTGATGAAAAAGTATTTGAACGCTTGGAATGATATGCGTCCAACTAAAAATCAAGAAAAACAGTTGGAGGTTTTGAGTAATGTCGATGGAGGTTCTTATCGTGAGTTGAATATTGATTTAGCTTCACGCATTGAGAAGTTGGACTTCAAGCCTACTCACAATTTATTTGACTTGGTAGAGCAAGTTATGAAACGCTACGATTTACTATCAGTAGTAGACTACCATACCTACAATACGAAAAAGATAGAGAAATTGTGGACAAAAGTTGTTGAATACGTTAATTTAATTGACGTAACAGTTGTGAGTAAAAAGAATAAGTAAGTGTAAATTATTGGAGAAAGATATGATACCATATATCCTGACAAACGAAAGTCTAACGGTCATTCTTAACGGGAAATCGTTAACAATGAATGGAGACAATCCCTCGTTTCGTGCTGCTACTGATGCGTTACAAGCGGAGGATTATGAGAGAGTCGAACAGTTGTTCGATACGAGTAAAGCAGTTGCAGATTATTCAGAAGGTAATATCTCTGTAAAAGATGGACTGGTTTATTACAAGGGTGAAGGAGTTCACAATTATTGCGTGGATAAGATTCTTCACTTCATGGCAGAAGGGTTGCCGTTCAAGCCACTTGTCAGGTTCTTTGACAAGTTGATGAGTAATCCTTCTCGTCGTGCCGTAAATGAGTTGTATAGCTTCCTTGAGCATAAGGCCGATTATACCGATTGGTATAGCGGCACATTCAACAACAAAGTCGGAGAGACTTTGGAAATGGTTCGCAACAATGTTTGCGATGACGCTCAAATAGGTTGTTCATATGGTTTCCATGCTGGTAGCTTGGAGTATGCTGAGTCGTTCGGTAATGGAGGTCACTTGATGGTTGTCGAGATTGACCCTCAAGACGTAGTTTCGGTTCCCAATGACTGCGATTGTCAGAAGTTGCGTACTGCAAAGTATAAGGTTGTAGCTCATTACGAGACTATTGATGCCCCGCCTTTGGAGCATGACCTCTACGATTCTGGCTACGATGTAGACTATGACGATGATGAAGATTATCGTGATGACGAGAATGAGTCTTGGTTCGCTGGGTACAAACAAGCCCAAGAGGACATGAAGAATCACCTCAATAATTAAGCAACACGGGGGCGGTCAAGGTTGTTAGTTACTTGGCCGCTCCCACTTCCTAAAATATATTAAAATTTAAAAAAAGATGCCCTTCAAAGCCAAACCAGTTGTGACCGTAGGAAAAAATGATTGGGCCGTGCGTGTGCCTCGTCCACCAAAACACGCCACACACGCCCGTCTAACGCTCCGAGATGATTATACGGAGAATGGCAAGGCAAAGCAATCAACTCTCCCCATACAGGATTTTGGGTGCTTTAAAGGGGTCGCTGGTACTTTCTCTTACCTGAGAATGGATAAGAAGGGCAAGGTTAGTCAAGAATATGATGGGCAATGGGTGTGGAATGGATGGGAAGTAGAAGGACTTGAGGAATTAGAAAATCATGGATAAAAATTCATTACATCCAAGCGCACAAGAAGTGGCTAAAATGGTGCTTGATAAATATAAAGATAGCCAATTCAATATCGCCTCTGAGGTAGGTCGAGAGATGATCGCAGAGGAAATCGGGGATGAGGTAAACCACTGGATTCGCAACCTCTGGAAAGAGGATGTTGGCGGCAAATACCAGCCAAAAAATAGTGGAAAAAAATACCCCAATCTCACATAATATGATGACTTTATTACGGACTACAAGCCAAGGGAGAACCTTGGATGGGCTGGGCAGCTACGAGTCCCTCCCTCGATGTGCCGAGGCCGTGTTGAACACCGTAATGCCGAGTCATGGTAGATGGAATAGTGGGCAGAGAGAGCCTGTCACACCCTTCTTACCTCACTGTCTTTGCTTGTTGTGGCATTGAGGATTCTGGGGTTCATTGAACACCATCTATCATGGCTCATTTTCTTTTACACTCCCTTTCCAACCAGAGAAGTGCTATTATTTACATATAAACAGCAACTTATTCATATACAAACCAACCATAACATGAAAGAACATAGACAAATTGAAACTATTATTAACAATTTATTTTGGCGCACCAATTTTTGCCAGTGGTAATGATTATACAGCAGCAGAAAGCCTTTTATTCTTATTTTTCTTTGGTTTAATGATGTTATACTGGCATATTAAGAAACAAGAGGAGGATTAATAGCAAGTGTATTGAAGTGGGTTATAGTGTGTTAGAGTGTGGCACATTTATTTATATTTAAATATAGTATCTTTTCTATCTTATTTATTTATATGTCAAGCAATAAAAGCATACATAGCACACAAAAAACAAGTAAATTTATTACTATTTTTTTAATTACTAAATAATATACTATAATTGCAAATGAAGTAAAGCCAAATATAATCAGTGCCGCCGATTTATTAAAGAATTAATATAAAATATATTAAAATTTTTTTATGCGCGGCCCAGCCTCCACCATTTTCGGCTCGAAATATAACCTTGTCCATTTGTCAAGCCAAATATTGGCCTCGTCCAGCCCCAGAGCCAAATATAACTGGCCCTGTCCATTTAAAAAGCGAAAATAATTACAATTAAATATAGTGCAAATAAAGCAGCCTCGGCCCCCTAATAAAGAATATAAGTAGCAAAAAAATAGGCCCAAAAAGAATGTTACTTTTAAATATATTTAAGTTTTTTTAAATCTTTTTAGCCCTCATAAAGATTATTACAATCATTTGCGCTTATATTAAAGTTTTTTTATATGCTTGACTGTCCCGTAATTTTTTGTGATAATTAGGAATGGCTAGAAAGAAAGGAAGTGGACGTACCAAGGGAGCGACATCATGTGTGCGCGTCTCTCTTAAAGACCTATGTAACGTCCTCAGTTCGGAGGAGGCAACAGTCGTGGTAAGCCGCCGCTGGGCCTTGCAAGTGGGTATCAATGCTCGTTATGAGATTACTGATATGGACTGCAAGCCTATGTATGCAGATACCAAGACCATCGAGGCACTCGGTTCAGCAGTAGACATGAACATTGAGGGTGATGTGGAACTCAAGGTAAGCAACCTTGAAACAGAAGAAGAAGAAGTTCTTGACTGGTAAGTAAAATTAGTTTAGTATTAAGAAACAACCTATGAAAACAGAATACTTTGAGGGAATTATTGGACAAGACCGCGCTAAAAAGAAACTAAAGTTCTTATGTGACGGTCAACAGGATTCGGGTATATGCCCGACCATGATGTTTGTTGCGCCGAAAGGGTGTGGCAAAACCACGCTTGCAAAAGCAGTAGGCTCGAAGCTGATTAACCGCATCGAGAATGTCGGTAAGTCCAAGACGTTCCTAGAGATTAACTGTTCGACGCTCAAGAGCCTCAAGCAGTTCTTCAATCAGATTGTCATACCGCACATACATGGTAAAGAATGTACTGTTCTTTTCGATGAGGCATCTGAACTGCCCAAAGACTTGACGATGGCATTGCTTACCATCCTCAACCCCAACCCAGAGAACCGCACCACGTTCTCTTACGAAGATTATACTGTTGATTTTGACTTCCGTATGCAGTCGTTCATGTTTGCCACTACTGAAGCTCAACAGATTTTCCATGCTCTCATGGATCGCTGCGAGCGTATTGACCTAGAGGAATACACATACGGTGAGTTGGCAGAGATTGTGTCTCGCAACTTGCAGGGCGCGAAGTGGGAGAAGGGTGTGCTGGAGGAAATCTCCTCGGTACTGCGAGGCAATGCCCGTGCTGCCCAGAAGATTGCTACTCACATCAAGGTATATCTCAAGCGCGAGAAGCGTAAGAACTTCACCAACAAGGATTGGGGTATCCTCAAAGATGCTCTCGGCATCCTCCCCCTCGGCCTATCTCCTATCGAGGTGCAAGTCCTCGGCATCCTGCAAGAGCAGAAGGAGTGCAGCCTGACTCGCCTCTCTGCCAAGACGGGCCTTACCAAGTCGTGCATCCAGCGAGACTTTGAGTTGTACCTTCAGAAGCATGACCTCATGGAGATTTCCACCTCTGGTCGCGCTCTCACCAAGAAGGGCCAAGAATACCTCAAGGCTCTCAATGAAAACGCTTGATTCAATAGCCAAGCTGGAGTACGACAAGCTAGAAATAGAGTGTCTTACCCAAGTAGGCAAAGGCGAATGGCATGGAGAGACTAAATGCGGCCTTTATATAGCAGTATCAAATAAGGGTAAAGTAATAACAATATCATCATCTGAAACTCTATATGAGCTAGGAGAATATCAACAAATAGTAGCTAAATCAAAAGATAAAATAAATATACATGAAATAATAAAATATTTTTCTTGGCAAATAAATAAAGATGATATATTAAATAGTTGGCACTAGATAGGATGGGGGCACAAATAACAAATAAGAAATAAATAAATAACAAATAATGATGTTGACAAATAAGCAAATAAGTGCGCGCCGCCTCCGCCGCAAAGACAAGAGAGCATTGAACTGGTACGTTTTGAGATTCAGTCGCATTAAAAAAGAATCCGAGAATGAGGCTGAAAACTAGGGGTTGGCACGGGATTTGCAGCCGCCGCGATGTCAAGCCTGTTTTTGTGGGGTAAAATGAATTTCTTTATTTGGTGGGACTACGGATGTCCTACCCCGCGTGTTATAGTATTATCAAGATGAACGAAGAACAAACATTTCAATTCGGGCCTTTCGAGGTCACTGTCTTTCCCGCAACCAATGAAGAAGATGAGTGGGTTGAAGTTGAAGAAAGTGATTGACATGACCGTAAGACTTTGATAAACTTAAAGAACATTAGAGATTAACAACTAACCAAGAAAGAAAAACCTACTATGGCTATTGCAGCAGATCAGAAAATTGACACCGGCTACGACTTCACCGCGCGTCAGGTGTCCGTACCTCACCCCGTTACCGGAGACAAGTCCGGCTTTTACATGAACATCCGAGAGGACAACAACGAGGTTGTTGGCTGGACTTCGGAGCGTTACGGGCTAGTACAGCACCGTGACGTTATCGGCTTCGCGGATAATGCTTTCGCGAAACGTGACATTGCCGTGGATCGCAAGATTTACGTCACTGACGGCGGCGCAAAGATGCGCGCCCAGTACGATTTGATTGGCGACCAGTTCAAGACCAAGATTCCACAGGTCGGCGATGTCGTTGGGTATCGCTTGACCGCGCAGAACTCCCTTGATCGCTCCCTGCGTATCGCTTACCAGTTGGGCATCCTCCGCCTAGTCTGCACCAATGGCATGAACACCTTGGAGGCTGACGTTTCCATGACCAAGAAGCATGGCAAGAATGTAGACCTTGGCGACATTCTTTCGCCGCTTGCCCTTGACTCTGCTCTTGACAAGTTCAAGAACAGCTTGAGCGTGTACGGTGAGCTTGCCAAGACTGAGGTATCTCAGGAGCAAGGTCTGGTTATTCTCCAGAACCTCGCCAACGTCAAAGTGTTTTCCGAAAAGGTTCGCGAGTCCATCGCGCAGATTTGGAACAACCCTTCCCATGACGAGGACAAGGCTCGCAACCTTTACAACCTCAACAACGCCGTGACTCAACACCTCACGCATGACGTTGCGGGTGAGCGTTTCGAGTATGCCAACCGCGTGACCAGCAACGTGCTGAAGCGTTTCGGTGCGGCTGCTCGCAGTGGTTCGCGTCTGGAAAAACTCTGGACTCCTACCAAGGCTCCGGCTGTTACAGTAAGCAACAATTAACATACCACGGGGGGCGGGGTTTTGGCTATTGGGCCTCGCTCCCCTCTTTTAAGGATTTCATTTGAGCCCTGTTTTTTGGGCTTGACATCGGCGCGGCAGCCGCCAGCGTGCCAAGTCAAGGAAAAAAAGTTATTAACAATGCTTGACAAACCTCTTCACCTGTGTTAGATTATAACAATGAAGCGACGGAGAAACAAGAAAGCCCACCCACGCGCTAGGGTTAACCCTCAAGGGTTCATGCATAGCGCAACGCGTGAACATCGCGTGAAGAAGGGCAAGGGGTCTTTTCGCCGCAGAAAAAAACACAACAAAAGGCTTGACTACTAGCCCCAATCTGATATACTCACTCTTATGTTGAAACTAGCAATCGAAAACTGTGGAACCCAACTCGCCCTCTACTTAACAGGCGACAACAAACAAGAAATTGAAGAACGCTTTTATTCTTTATGGAATCACGGCGCGACAAGCGGCGAGCTTCACTGGATATTTGATGAAAACAATTTAAGCCCTGAAGGGCATTTGCGAGCTTACATCTGGACGAATCCAGAAGCACTCGAAAAGGCCGTGACCAACGCAATGCTTTTCAGTCTATTAAACGAAGGCGAAGAAAGTAATTGTTTCAAGGGGTGCAAAGGTGGCGCGATGCCCTACGCCAAAGCACAGGCCCGACAGTTTATTGATTCTATTGATGGGGTCAAGAACTGGTGGAGGTATCAAGCCGAAAACGAGATTTTTGAGCTTGGGGAAATTTCCGCCATGAACACAGACGAGCCAACCAAGCAAACGGATTGGAACACATCACACACATCATTCCTCAACACTTGGAAAGATTAGCATTGACAAGCAAGTAAAAACCCTGTATAGTATAAAAACAACCTATGGAAAACCTACTAAAGTTTGGCGACCCGAACGCCAAGTTAAAGAAAATGATTCGGAAGATGGGCCTCACGCTCAAAACCTTCACACTTCCTGCGGGGCATACTTGCCCAGCCGCGAAAGACTGTCTATCAAAAGCCGATAGGGTAACGGGTAAAGTTACAGACGGGCCAGACACAATCTTTCGTTGCTTCATGGCTAGTGCGGAAGCGCGTTCGCCATCGCTGCGGAAACTTGTTTGGCACAATCTCGGATTGGTCAAGGATTCACTGGTTGACGGTGTGGATGCTTGCGCGGATCTGATTTGCCAATCACTTCCAAAGAAGTTTGACATCATGCGCGTTCACGTTGGCGGCGATTATTTCAACGTGAAGTATTTGCAAGCGTGGATTGAAGTTGCCAAAAGGAATCCCGATAAGATTTTTTATTCTTATTCAAAGTCCTTGCATCTGTTCAAGCAATTTGCCTTGCCTGAGAATCTTGTTTTGACTGCTTCCCGTGGTGGCAAGCATGATGATTTGATTGACCTTCACGGTTGGAAAGAAGCTCTCGTTGTTTATAGTGAGCAAGAGGCAATCGACAAGGGATTAGAGATTGACCACGACGATACGCACGCAGCGTTTGGCGAAGAAAACTTTGCGTTGCTGATTCACGGCACACAACCCAAGGGCAGCGCAGCAAGTCAAGCACTGTCAGCAATCAAAAAGGCAGCGAAGGGGGTGGTATAGTGGAAGCCCTCGCCGCTGTTATAATATTCACCGCATTAATTATTTATTGGCACCTGCAAGATGACGACTAAAGAAACACAACAAATAGATATTGCCCTCGCGTGTTTGGCTATGGCTAGCGCGAAGGGTGCGGATAAAACTGATTTGCTAAACGCCTTTGTTTATGATATTCATTTGATAAGGAGGGGCGAAGATCCGACAGAATCGCAAAAGTTAATAGAGTAAATACGCCCTTTTAATAGTAACAAGCAAGGACACAGGCTTATGTAAAAGAATCTCACAATCAATCAGTATTTTAGGCTTGACAGGCGGGCGGCAGCCGCCGGCGTGCCAACCCTGTTTTTGTGGGGTATTCTGAGTTTCTTAAAATCAACGATTTTCGCATCGGAGAAAACACCCCTTTTCACGAAACTTGATTATGACTTTCAACCCTTGCCGATCAAAAAACCCCTATAATGAGCGGCAAAACAGTTTGTCAATCATTCGTGAGCGGCAAACAATTAGGCCAATTAAATGCGATTAATTAAGGTAATTAAAAAAGATTAAAAAACCCCTTGACAGGTAAGGCTTTGTGTGCTATATTATTCTTAATGATGAACGAATTAGAGCAATTCAAAGAGGATACAGCGATGTCGCTGTTTGGTCGCAGCCGCACTATCGCCATGCACAACGGCCAGTGTGTGAAGTGCGGGGAGTTCAACCTAGAGTTCCGCGACGAACTCTCCCGCAAGGAGTACGGTATCTCTGGCCTGTGCCAGTGCTGCCAAGACGCAATCTTTGGCACGGAGGATTAAGATGAACGATATTTGCAAACAATTGCGGCGGGAAGTTTATCGTAATCTTCATTGGAAAGATGAAACGGTTTACTCCGTGCGTAAATGCTCGGATGGGCTTGTTGAAGGTCACGCTTATACCATCGTCATGGATGGCAACACCAAGAACCCTGTCACCTTTGCCGTAGGCCCAAAGGGCAATCAGCGCGTGCGTGACGAGCAGCGCAAAAATGTTCATGCAGTGATTCGTGGTTGCATGGTCAACGCCGTGTGGGCTTATGCTGATATGGACGCATTTGAAAAGGGTCACGCAAAGGATGCTAGTGATTATCATAAGCAGCAAGCGATGGGTGATCGCGAGGGCTACGTCTGGCGCGAGGTTCTTTATAATCCTTATAAGTATAAAACCTTTGTGACTCGTGACACGGATCCTTTTCGCTCTGTCGAGGATGTTTATGAGCCTATCTTTACGGCTCGCAAAGTAATCATTGGCCCCAAGGTGTGGGCGCAAGTTCCAACAAAAGAAACCGAAGAAAGTAATTGACACAGCCGTAAGTCTTAGTTATAATTAAAAAAGATTAAACAACCAATGAAAACCTACAAAACATATCAAGCTCGTAACGCTGTCAAGGCAGCGCAAGTCACCAACTACATCAAAGCTGGCAAGAAGGCAGGACTGTCTCACGCTCGGCTGAAGGCAGAGGCTTATCGCCTTTACAACATCAAGGCTGGTCGCCCCATCCTTGCCTCTCACTTCTCAAACCAAGGTCTGTAGAATGGAGGTCTACGACTCTCCACAGGCTATCGCCAACTTCCGCCTCCGCTCTTTGCGTGGGGCGTTGAAGTTGGAGATCGCGGGAATGAAACGTCGAGGCCGCTCCGTTTATTCTATTATCAAAGAGGAGTTTGGCTTTAAAGGTAACAAGCAAAGAGTTTTGAAACAGTTGGAGGCTAAATTAAATGAAAGCAGTAATTGAGATCAACATGGGTAACGCAGCATTTGGCAACAACGACTCAGAGCGTTTGTTTGAGTTGCGGATGGTAACTGAAAAGCTAATCGACAATGCCACGCACATCATGGCAGCGAATGTCGGTGACATGGCTACGGCGCAAGACTCGAACGGCAACACGGTTGCGCGAATGGAGATCGTCGATGAGTGAAACTCCTGACTTTGCTATCCTACAAAATAGTAGAACCAAATACACATCTATTTGGGTAAAAGAAAAGGGCGAGTGGACTGACGCGCAGCCAGAAGAATATGAAATTCTTAACCTTCTAGCCAAGACCATGCGCACAAGCCCCAACCCTTCAATGTTTGTTAAGCTGATTGCAGACGAGGCTCGCAGGATAGACGAAGAAACGAATTCAGAATAGCACGGTATATCAGTGTTGGCACGCGGGCTGCAGCCGCCCCGATGCCAAGTCAAGCGAAAAAAACTTTTTTTATTTTGCCTTCTGCCCTTGACAAGGGGGATCTCGTGTGCTATATTATATCTAATGAAGACGAGAAACATCATCGACCCGAACGTAAAAGGCCAAACCTTTGCAGTAGCTCAACACATCATCCTCCGCAATGGCTGGGAGTATTACTTGGAAGAGGCAGACAATGACGGTGTGGCGTTTGGTTTTGTTATGGGCCTAGAGAATGAGTGGGGGAGCGTTTACCTTCCAGAGATTGAACCATACATCGCAAGCATTGCAAAGGGTAGTATGCTTGACCACATCATGTCTCCCTTTGGTTACATCTGGGAGGATGAAAAAGAATTGCACGAGTCCGCTTGTGAATAACTTTCCTCTTGACAGGAAACATTTTTTGAGCTATATTATATACAGATGACACAGAGAACCTACATCATAGCAAGGGAGAGGATCGGAAGTCCTTTTCGACAGGTAGTGCTGGATGGCACACCGGATGAAGTCACAACCATCTGGATGAAGTGGCACCCACAAGGCAAGGTATTAAAAGTTGTAAAAGAGGATAAAACTTGGTGGCACATTATTAGGTAATTTATGGATGAATATATTAACAACCACGTAGAACGCTACATAGAAGAAGAAGGCTTTAAGCCTATCAGTGAAGACCTTTACGAATGCGAAGGCGGCCACGTTTGGCACATCGACGATATCGTAATGCAGTATCACGAAGACAAGAACCCAGACAGATAAAGAACATGATTAGCAACAAGCAACCTGTGATTGAGCTAGACGACAACGCCAAGTTCATAACTATTGACGGAGTGCTCCACTCTGTAATCTATCATCACTCGTTTGATGATTTCGGCGCGACTCAAGACACCTTTAGAGTGATGAACTATGCCGGTGACATAAAAGAGGTTTACTCTTTTGATGAGTGCGAGACATTCACCCTCGAAGCGGGAGACCACTAAGATGAGAGAATACCCTTTAACATTCTATTCATTCAAACGACAAGTAAACAACGCGGTGCAACGCAGGCTCGGCTGTAGCTTTTACGATTTGCCCGATGTTATTGATTTCAATGATTATTGGCATGATGATTGTGAGAAGCATGCGGATGATTTTTGGAATGCTGTTGAAGCGGCAACAGAGGATCTGCTTAACGAAAACGGTTTCGAACTTAGCCCATATTAAAAATGAAGTTTTCTATATTTGCCAATGGGGCACTATATGAATCTGATTTTGTTAATGCCCGGGAAGCTATTGACCGAGCTCAAGAGCTTAGCAAAGATTATGAGTTTCTTACTGTAGTGAACGTTAACACCCGGAAAATTTACTGGGTCTCTGATTTTCACGTGCAGACTTATTTGATGAAAGAAAAGAATTTCGTTTAAGCCTTGTTTTTGTGGGTTGGCACGCGGGCTGCAGCCGCCGGCATGCCAAGTCAAGAAAAAACTTTTTTAAAAAAAATGCATTTTACCCCTTGACAGATCGCCTTTTATGTGCTATATTATACCTAATGAAAGTCAAAGAACAGAACACAGTAGCCACCACCACAGAGATGAACCTTGCCGCCGCCAAGTGCTGCGAGAATTTTCAAAAGGCTTGCTTGCTTTTTAGAATGCTAGAACACGCCAACAACAGAGGCACAGGAGAGCATCAATTTGACATTCTGGAAAGGCATTTTAGCGAGCCAAAAGTGATCCACCGCAGTGGACAAACATTTAAAGAGTCTGGATATGATAATTTTTGCTAGGTGGGACTACGGATGTCCAACCCCCTATGCTATACTAGACGCAGTTAAAAGATTATGAAAGACAACAAAGACAACAAAGAGAAAACCAACCAACCCCAACCCGTAGAAATCGTTTTTGAGGGATGGTTTCGCGATGAAGATGAAATCTGGATTTCCGATTTAGACATTCGCGACAGAGACTAAACAATTAAAGATTATGAAGATAGAAAAAATGTACGGTAAAGAAAACCACTCTTTTGACGCAAGCGAGGAAGCCAAGTTGCTCCTCAATCAAGAGGTGCGCGTAACATTCGCTAGAAGTGAAATGTTTGGCAATACTGGAATCGTCGAGGCTATCATGGCAGACGGTCGCACGTTAGACATTAAGATGTCGGACGGCAAGAACGCTTTTCTTGATGTCACCTTTGTGGGTGAGATCCAAGAGCGTACACAGTTCGCCAAGACACAGCAAAGCCTTGGCCCTGATGCTAACAGTGTCCTACCACACAACAGGCTCTAGTATGGAAATCCTACCTTTAATTATATTCTGCGTGTGCATGGGTGCAGCCCTGTGCATTGCTGACGTTTAAGGATTACAGAATAACACTGTATATCAGTGTTGGCACGGGGGCTGCAGCCGCCAGCATGCCAAGTGTCAAGGGGATTTTTTTTAAAACTTTCTTTTGGGTAGGACTGCGGATGTCCTACCCCCTGTGCTATACTGTACGCATGATGATTAAGAAAGCAACATACACCCTCTGGGACGGCAGCAAGCTGCTCCACACCTACCCCCACACCCGTGAGGGCTACAATGCAGCCTTAGAGCAAGCCGCAGACTATGGCGGCTACTGGCTCAAGATCTTCTCTAGTAGGGATGATCTGGTGTGGAGTGCCAAGATGGCAGACGAGATGATGGATTGTGAATAACTTCACCCTTGACAATCACATTCATATGAGCTATATTATACCAATGATGAACGACGACTTGATGGACATGATTCGGGTATCCTGCGATGAGTGCGTGTGTGATGATGACATTGCTCGCATGGAGTACGAGCGTGGTGAGCGTGAGCGTGAGGAGCGTGAGCGTCAAGAGTATTGGGACGTACTAGAGGCCCAGTACGGGCCACTACATCGCCATGCCTATGCTGATTATGAGGGCATGGGCTGGAAGGACTAAACAACAAGGGCTTGCGTGGTAGCCTATGATATCACGCCCTTACTATATCATTATGATTACGCTAGGAGATAGGGTCGAGACCATGCAGGGGCAGGAGGGCGTTGTTGCCGCCTCCCCTCGTGATGGCAAGGGCTGGCTTATTCTAACCGATGGGGGCAAGACCCTTCGTCGCTGGGATGAGGAGCTTTGGCTTTGCGACCAAGAGGATGCCCGCATGGGCTTCGATGGGGAATAACCCCCTCACCCCCCTCACGGGGGGCTTTTAAAGGATCGCGTTTCACCCCACAAAAACAGGGGTGGCACGCGGGCTGCAGCCGCCAGCATGCCAAACGTCAAGGAGATTTTTTTTCAACTTTCTTTTAGGTAGGACAGCGGATGTCTCACCCCCTGTGCTATCATAGTCTCATGATGAAAATGAATAACGAAGAAATGGAACTAGTAAACGACAATGGCACTTGGAAGATCAAGTGGAACGATGGATTTGAACGCAGCTTTGAATCCTTCTTTGAGGCCAAGCTTCACTTTGTAGCCTTGGTAAACCAACAGATGGCAATGGAAAGATAATTAATCGGTAGGACTACGGATGTCCCACCCTGTATGGTAGACTAACAGCATGATGATTGAGAAACTAAAACCACTATTCGATTTAGATGGAACGCTTATCCGTGAGGAGCGGGGCAGCAAGCGACTCTTTGACTTCCTCAAAGCAGATGCAATCCTTAACCTAACCAAACACGATTTAACCCCATTGGGTGAGTTAGTTAGAGACTCTGGCAAAGAGTTTGACATTCTTACAGCAAGAGGCCCAGAGAATGCCAAGTTTATCCGAATCGCCCTGAGCAGTCTCGGTTTCAATGTTGGTCGAATCATCACAGTAGGCGTAGACATTAACGAGCCAAAGGATTGGGGCAAGGTTAGCAGCAAGCGAGTTGCCGCCAAGAAAATCAGAATTGCCAAATGGGTGATGCGCAAGCTAGTAGACAATGACGAAAGAAACCTAGAAGGGCTAGGCGAGTTAGGCGAGTTAGTAAGCCAAGACCAAACAGAATTTTAATTATGAGACAGAAAGCAAACAACCTAAAGTTAGGGGCCATTTACATAAACGCCAACACCGAGCAGCCCGCTCGACTGGTTAACATTGTGCCATGCGAGGGTGCATGGCTAGAATCCTATGACGGGCAAGGCTATGGTGACACCATCAGCTTTGATCACGTTATGTATGCAGATGGTGACGAAGTGCAAGACTTCCTTGAGGATGTCGAGACATACACCGACCCAACATCAGTAAAGAGCTAGGCCGGTGTGGCCCATGGTGCAGGAGAGCACCTTAAACATCGAGGGCCATACCCCCCCATTTACTCGAAACGATTATGGTATTATGTAATTAACTTAGCGGTGGGGGGTTAAAATAAATCTGCCCGAGAAATTTTAAAATCTTTTTCATATAAAAAAATCAGCCCGGGGCACTGATCAATTTGGATCTTTGTGATATATAGCTTACTAAACATACAAATAAAAGGGTAAAATGCAGGGCGCAAATATAAAAAAACTTTAATATATTTTGCCGCTGATATTTTGTTTATTTTTCTGCTCAAAAGTTCGAAAAAAACACATAAAAGTATAATAATAACTAATGGATCTTCAATTAGAAAGATTTGGGCCAAAGATAACTAATACTTGTAGGCTTTCTGGCGCGGCTCATGCTTATTTAAATAATGTTCTTTGTATTAATTTGGATGTAGCGACGGAAAGACTAGCGAAGCTAGAGAAAGAGTTAGAGGTTCAATGGGTAAACTGGCATAGATTACAAGCTTTTGATACTCATCAAGATGATGCACCTCATGGCGCACCCGGAAGTAACGTCTGGGATCAGCCCGGACACATAGGAGTAGCCCGCTCTCACAGAGAGTGTATTAGATATGCTAAACACTTTGATTGGCCGCATGTTACAATTTTTGAAGATGATGTAAAATTTAATGGTGACTTACAAGAACAATTTGCAAAATATATAGATTATGTACCTGATGATTGGGATTTTTTGTTTTTAGGTGGAATTCGACATCTCGCGGCTCCAATTTATGTGAATGAACATGTAGTTAAGACCACTAAAACCTTTGGAATGATTGCTTACGTTGTAAATCACACTCTTTACGACGAATTAATCGATCGTTGGAGCGATGAAGGCATTACAACCGCTACTGGTGAAAAAAGTTCTACAGAAATTTCTATGCACCCAATACAAAGAGAAAAAAACTTCTATGCTATATATCCTTCTTTAGTATGGCAAGATAGATTTAATTATTCTTATATAGCTCGTAGCAGCGAATTAGGAGATATAACAGATAATATTGGTAATTTTATCAAACAAGACGAATCTGGCGCACTAATTAAATAAGTTTTTTGTTTTTTTGGTGTGTAAATAGCATTATGCCTGCAAAGAAGAAAACTCAAAGTAGGGTTAAGAAAACGCAAGTAGCACAACACGTAAAAATAAGAGGAGGCAAGGATATTGCCCCCGGCTTAAAGGAGGCAAATGAGCAGTCGCCTCACGTTGTTGAAAGACCCCTTAAGAAAGCAATCAAACTAAATCAATTCCCTTGGACTGATAAGCAAAAAGAATTCTTTAGGATAGCTTTACACCCCTCAACTAATATTGTTTTTGTTTCTGGCCCCGCTGGAACATCTAAAACTTTATTAGCAACTTATTGTGCTTTACAGTTATTAAATATGAAATCTATTGAAGAGATAATGTATTTAAGATCAGCAGTAGAAAGTAGCGCGCAATCTCTCGGCTTCCTACCCGGGAGCGCAGATGAGAAATTAAAATTTTATAATTTACCTTTTCTAGACAAGCTCGAAGAGCTTTTACTAGAGACAAAGGCAGAAAAATTAGAGCTCGAGAACAGAATTTCCATGTTTCCCGTCAATTTCGCTCGCGGAATGAACTGGAAAGACAAATGCGTGATTCTGGACGAGGCCCAAAACTCTACTATTAAAGAAATTACTACGGTTTTGACCCGACTGGGGAAAAACAGTAGATGCTTCATTTTAGCAGATCCAATGCAAACTGATTTAAAAGATGGTAGAATGGCGGGAGGATACGAAGCTTTAAGAAAAACCTTCTCTGACGAAGAAAGTTTGCAATTTGGAATTTATACATTCGAATTTTCAGAAGAAGACATTATGAGGTCAGAGCTTGTGAAATTTATAATCAACAAACTTAAAACCATGGAGGATGACAAGGATGAGTGAAGAAAAAAAATGTGATGAAGAACTAGCGGCGTCTTTACAAAAAGTGGAAGCCGAGACCCAGCAGGTGCTTGCTGAAATTGAAAAAACCAAAGCTGAGACTAGAAGAATCGAGGCGGAGGCCTCTAAGGCGGAACTTTCTGCTAGAGAGGACTACGAAAAGAGAATGAAAAAAGACTGTACGGATGAAGAAAATCATTTATATAGATTCTCTGGAGAGGTTTCTAAATCATCTGTGACATCATGCATGAGAAAACTTACGGAATGGGCTAGAATGGACCCCAAGTGTGATATTGAGGTTATATTTTCATCTCCGGGTGGAGAGATTATTTCTGGCTTTGAGTTGTTTGACTTCCTACAAGACCTAAGAAACAAGGGTCACAAAATAACCACCGGATCTTTAGGTTATGCAGCTTCTATGGCTGGTATATTGCTACAAGCTGGTGACGTACGATGGATCGGCGGTCAAAGCTGGTTGATGATTCACCGAGCGGCTTTCGGAGCCTATGGAAAAACATTTGAAATTGAAGACGAAGTAGAATTTGTTAAAAGAATAGAAGAACGTATTCTAGATATATTTACTACTCGCTCTAAGCTGACTAAGCAAAAAATTAAAAGAAATTGGGATAGAAAAGATTGGTGGATAAGTGCGGATGAATCCTTAGAGTTAGCTCTGGTAGATGAGGTACGAGCTAAGATGCCGGAGATGAGAAAAAAAAATAAAAAATAAATAAAAAAAATGTACAGACGAGAAGCTAGTTTGTATAATGAATTGATGGAAGACACAAATTTTCACGAATCAAACAGGTTTGCCACAGAAGAAGAACAAAAGACGGTATTAGTCGATATTGATGAGACGGTTTGTTTCTACAGTGGTAAAAGAACATATGACCTAGCCGAACCTCATTTGGACAATATAGCTAAAATTAACAAGCTATATGATGAGGGTTGGAAAGTCATTTATTGGACTGCTCGTGGGGGTTCTGAAAAGTCTATCAAAGCGGGAAGATGTTACTATGACTTTACTTGGAAGCAGTTAGAGTCATGGGGATGCAAATTCCACGATCTTTCGACAGGCTCAAAAGGAAAATATGTTAAACCCGCAGTAGATTTAGTTATTGACGATAAAGCAAAAAGAATAGAAGAAGTTTAGGGGGTATTAAAATTAAATATCAAAATTTCAGCATTAAGACTAACCCAACAGGGCGAAGTCCTGAAAATAAGTATTTTTTTGGCAAACGCACTCGAGATATAGATCTAACAAGACCTAAATATAATAGGGTTGGAGACGAAGAAGAATTCGTTAATTTTCATTCTCAACTTATTAACGGTCGACAGCATTATGCTCATGTGCTCACGTTTGAAACTTGCGGCATAAACTTTCGCGTACGAACCAATGACGAAAGACACGCACAATTCGTTCGTAACATGTTTACAGTTATCCCTATTGAAGATAAGAAAATAGATTGGAACATCATTCATAATACAGTCATGGAGCTTGCACACCCAAAAATATATGTTCACCTAGATAAACAAACATTATTAATTGGCGGTACTACATTCTTAGGGGAAATTAAAAAAGGCGTTTTCACAATAGTTAATTTTGAATTACCAGAGCAAAACATATTTCCTATGCACTGTAGCGCTTTTACATATGCGGAGACCGTCAATTTGATGTTTGGCCTGAGCGGTACTGGCAAAACAACCCTGAGCAGTGATCCAGATTTTAGATTAATAGGAGATGACGAGATAGCGTGGAGTGAAGATTGCATTCAAATGATCGAGACGGGATGTTACGCTAAGAGCGAAGGTTTAAGTCTAGAAACGCACAAAACCATATTCGACGCTGTAGAGCTTGCCAGAAAAAACAATTACCTAATAGAAGAAAACCCCGGCGTTCCTAATGCAAGATTGAGCTACCCGATTAAATGCGTAGAGAATGCGTATAGCAAAGAAGAAAAATTAAATCATGCGGACAATATATTCTTCTTAACTATGGATGCAGAAGGTGAATTTCCGGCTATTACTAAAATATCTGGCGATGCTATAAGACGCTTTTTCGAAACAGGGTATACAAGTCAAATGCCCGGAACAGAAAAAGGTGTTGAAGAAATCAAGCGTATATGTTCACCATGTTACGGCTCACCATTTATGCCTCGCAATATTCAAGATTATAGCGACTTATTAATGAAAAGAGTAGAAAAGCATAAATGCAATGTATTTCTAGTAAATACCGGTATGGATAGTAGTGGTAAAAGATTTGAATTAAGTCATACTCGTAATTGTATTAAAAGAGCTATAGACTCTAATACTCCAAATATTGATAATAGCAAACAAGTTTTAAATATTTTACAATCGAAAATTTAATAGATGTGTAATACAAATCAGATATGAAAAAGCTTGTTTTAATTTTTAGCGCGCTCTTTGCAATCGGTTGCAACTGGGGAAATTCCGGATGTTGCGACTGCGTTTGTGGTGCAGATTGTTGTTCATCCGACAAATGTCCAGTGGCCGATTGCAATTGCAAGTGCAATAAGTAATCGTCATGAGCAGCGTCGGAAAGTTCAAGAAGAAAGATTCTAATCACGGATGGTTGTGGAAAAAAATCCGTAACTGGTGGTGCGATGTGGGTTTATGTAATAAAAACACCTGCACGAATTGCAAGCCCAAGAGCGATACCCCTAGCGATTGCGGAGACCCAAGCTGTATTTGTAAATGCGGAAAAAAGAAATGATTTATTCGTGAGCGCCGTTTTCTTGCTCTTGGCACCATTCTAAATATCTTTCCCAACCATCTTGCTCTAAACACCAATAATCAATTTCTTCTTGCTTTTCATTTTTATCTTGATTCATTTTTTAGACTCTCTTTCTTCATTAGGAATCTATAAAGCTCATATGCTTGTTTATTTATTTCTTTTGCGTTACTAGAAACTTTATTATCTTGATGATAACAAAGACCCACACTTTTAGCGCCGATATTATGGAGTAGATCCATAGCTTGTTTTGTATCTAAAGTTTTCATAAGGTTTCCCCTATGATAAATTACACTATTTGCCTCTGTAGAGAGTTTTTCTTTTAGACTCTAACTTTCTCCAGCCGCACTCTGTATAAAGAAACCTACTTACTGCGTTAGCAAATTTATATACTTGATTTTCAGTTTTATCCCAAAAGAAAGCGTGGGTAAATTCATGAATAATAGTATTTAATTCAGACTGCTTAGTAAGATATGGATTTATATGAATTTGAGGATTTTCCTCTGAAGGGTCGGTGCAATAGCCATCTGCACCATCATAAATTCTTTCGTCAGGTTTTCTGAAAAGGACTTCGTACTTAACCCCTTCAGCATTTGAGAAAGTAAAATACTTAGGCTTTCCTGCCTTTTTTTTCGTTTTCCTTGGCCTTTTGGGTGCCGCAGTTTTCTTTGGGTTGGCTTTTCTGGGCATATATATAATTACATCAAGTATACCTTGTTTTCCATAAAATTTTGTAGATTTTTGGTTTTTTTACTGTATAATTCTAAGTATGAAAGTTTATTGCACAAAATGTGGAGGGGCAACGGCATATACGTCGGTAAAGCCAAAATTTTGTTCTAGCTGCGGACATCCTTTTGAAAAAGCCGTGGCTAGCAAGCAACAACCAAAAACTACTAGAACTTTACCGCAAGAAGAATTCGAAGACGATGACTACATTGATGAAGACCCTAATTTTGTTTTAGAAAATTTAGCTAGCCTAGACGTAGAATTTATAGAAGGCCCGAACGAAAGAGGTGTGAAGCTCGGCGAGGTGCTGGGCATGGACGCTGGCCAAACAGTCGAAGACTTAAATCGAGAGCCTGACCCAATAGCGGGAGCCTCGAAAGAGCAAATCCTAAAACAGCTTAAGAGTGAAGCGGGTACAGCAAACAGTCCCGCCCGACCAAAAAAGAAGACTCAGAGAAACAGAAACAACGGCAAGTCTAAAACTTAATTTAGATGGATGCCAAGAAAAAAGAAATTAAAATTTGAAGATTGCGTAGATCAGATAAATACGGAAATAGCGAAGAGAAGAAACAAATGGAATCTAACAGCTTTAAGCTGGATGGATTTCGAAGATGTTTCTCAAATTTTGCGTATACATATCCATAAGAAGTGGGATATGTACGACCCCGAGAAACCTCTTGGTCCTTGGGTAAATAGAATTATATCTAATCAAATTAAAAACTTGATAAGAAATAACTATGGTAATTTTGCTAGACCTTGTTTAAAATGTGCCGCAGCAGAAGGAATTAACTTATGCTCCATCTACGGTAAGCAAGACACTAGCTGTCCTTTATATAAGCATTGGTTTTTAAATAAAAAAAACGCACATGACGCAAAACTACCTTTACCATTAGAAAATCACACGCAAGAAGTTCATAACAAGCCTCAAGATTATTTAGATATAGAACATGCTGCTGAGAAATTACATAAAGCGGTCGAAAAGATTTTAAAGCCTGTAGAGCTTACAGTATATAAACATCTTTATATTGAAAATTTAGATGAAGAAGCTGTAGCAAAAAAGATGGGTTATAAAACAAGCGAGAAGAATCGAAGTCCGGGATACAAACAGATTAAAAATATCAAAAAAAGTATTATTAAAAAAGTTAAGAAGCTTCTCGAAAAAGGCGATGTAGATATTTTTCATGAGTGATATAGAATTAACAGATGGGCAAAAAGAAAAAATTCTTGAAGAGTGGAATAGTAGACCGGAAAATCCCCCCTCTCTGCTTGAGTTAATTAGAGTCGCCTACCCAGATTCTCAATTCGACGGGAGAAGTAAGCAGGGTAGAGCGGTTAAAGAATTCTTAGCTACAAGAAAACTTAAAGCTAGGGGTGCACACGAATATCAACACAAAAACAAACTTGAGCTTACAGACGAGCACAAAGAGTTTATTAAAAATAATGCCGCGCTCATGACGGCAAATGAAATTGCTAGGGTTATTTTCGCTAACCCAGAGTTAATGCCCCTAAGTCAAGAAACTCGTACCGTAATAGACTATATAAACACCCTAGAGGACATTACTCCTTATCAAGCTCCAGAAGGTGGTGACGTTGTAGAAGAATATTCTCCGCCAAAGACTCAACACGCTGCGATTCTCAAAGTTAATAAATATGTTTTAGAAGGTATAGATAAAAACAAAATAACTTCAAGAGATAAAGGTAATGTTGCTGCGTTAATCAAGTATCTTCATACCTATAGATTTTTACATCAGATAAATACTTATAATCTAGAAGCAGACCGAGAGCTTTTCGAGTCAAGTTTCGTAAGGTATACTTGCGATAAGTCAGACCTTACCCAAGAAGAAGTAGATCAATATATAGTATTATCTCAAGAGGTTGTTATTGCTTCGTCTATTCAGACAAGAGTCAGTAGACTTTCCGGCTTACTAGATGGGGTGGCTGAAGACACAGAGGGTAGGCGTATATCTATGTCTTTGGTTGACGCGATCAATACTGCTCAAACAGAATACAATCAATGCGTGAATAGGCAGCAGAAACTTTTAGAAAGCCTAAAGGAAAAAAGAAGTGATAGGCTTAAGAAGCAAATTAAAGAAAATGCCAGCATCCTTAACTTGGTTCAAATGTGGAAAGAAGAGGAGAATCGACAGAAGTTGATTAAGCTCGCCGAAGTAAGAAAGAAAACGGTAAAAGACGAGATAGAAAAGCTTTCTACTATAGACGAGGTGAAAGCAAGGATAATGGGCATTACAGAGGGAGAAGTATCCGATGGTTAAATGCTTAGTTTGCGGGAAAGAGTTCGAGAACGATAGAAGTTTACATGCCCACCTAAAAGCTCATAAACTTCGAATGGCAGAGTATTACCAAACCTATTTACCTAGGACAGATAAGCATGATGGAAAAATAATAAAATTTAAAAATAAAGAACACTATTTAAGCGCTGATTTTAACAATAAGAAGAATTTAAAATTATGGCTCGATAAGGTGCCAGAAGAAGAGGCTAAAGAATATTGCGTTAGACTATTAAAAAACAGAAAGCAAAAGAAAGATCTAATTTATACCCCTTCTCAAGTTGAGCTTCGATCTATAATGAGTCCACCCATACAATATTATAACAAATTATTTTCAGATTATTATAGCTTATGTGAGAACTTGGGTTTTAAAAATAAACATCTTAACGTAAATGATACCATTACCGGTTCAGAGTATGACGATAGCTATAAGATATATATAGACACCAGAGAACAAAAACCCCTGAAATTTAAAAGACCTGTAGAAATTAAAAAATTAGATTTTGGAGATTATGCTTTTAGCGATAGTAAGGCTACCTGTAATTGCAATATAGAAAGAAAATCTTTGCCCGATTTTATAGGAACCTTGAGCGGTGGTTATGAAAGGTTCATTAGAGAAATCGAAAGATGTGGGGAAGAAGATGGGAATATGGTGGTCTTGGTTGAGTCTAAGTTTTCTAACGCTTTGTATTTTAATAAATTAATGAAAGCTGGCACAAGGAATAGAGTCTACTCTAAAGTCAAGGTAACTCCGGATTATATTTTCCACAGAGTAAGAAGTCTCTCCCAGACTTACCCTTTTGTTCAGTTTTTATTCGTTGAAGGTAGGAAAGAGGCTACTAGGGTTATAGATAAAATTTTTACAACAGGATGTATTCATAAGAAAGCAGATTTACAGTTACTCTACGATTTAGGAAAATTCTAATGTGGTATGCTCCAGAAAAATATGAAAGAAATTTGGAGTCTGTAAATGAAGAGATTCTAAAATTACAAGGTACGCTCTCGGATAGAGACGCCAAAATTAGTTTAGCTAAATTTTTAAGAGCGAACCTAGGCTTGACTGTCGAATTGCTGTCTGGAATAAAACTTGCGCCATTCCAAGAGATAACCCTGAAAGGTATGCTCAATAGGAATTTTTCTATGTGTGTGTGGGGTCGTGGTTGTGGTAAAACTTTTATTGCTTCTGTTTTTTGTTTTCTTCAGTGTATTTTTGAACCCGGAACTAAGATATTAGTAGCTGGACCGACCTTTCGTACGGCTAGGTTTATCTTTAATAATCTGGAAAAGCTAGTAGAGTCAAAAGGCGCGGAATTATTAGCCCAAGCTTTTGGTTTAAAGTCTAAACGTAATGATCAATACGAATGGCAAATTAACGGAGGAACAATCACTGCAATTCCTCTTAACGGTGAAAAAATTCGTGGTTTCCGAGCGAACGTGCTGGTTCTTGACGAGTACCTTCTTTTGCCCGAGGATTTGATTCAGACGGTTTTAATGCCCTTCTTGGTAGCACCACAAGACATGAAGGAAAGAATTGAAATAAGAGAGTTAGAAGACAAGTTGATTTCTGAAGGATCAATGAAAGAAGAAGACAGGATGGTTTTCACAAATGACTCTAAAATGATTGCCCTATCTTCGGCTTCTTATACTTTTGAAAATCTATATAAAACGTATAAAGAGTGGACGGGAAAAATTTATGATAAAGAAATCGGTAGTGCCAAATATTTTATATCCCAAATGGGTTACGAAGCGCTTCCAGACCATATGATAGATCATACAGTTATCGAAGAAGCTCAGCAAGGGGGTCAGAGTTATTCTTCCTTTAGGCGGGAGTACTGTGCGGAATTTACTGATGGAAGTGATTCTTATTTCAGTGCCAGAAAAATGCATGAATGTACAATCCCAGATGGTGAAACTCCTACCACTAAAGTGAACGGGGATAAAGATAAAAAATATATCATTGGTATTGACCCGAGTTTCTCTAATAGCCCAAGCTCTGACTATTTTGCTATTTCAGTAATAGAATTGAACGACGAAACCAAGCAGGGCACTTTGGTTCATTGTTACGCTTTGGCTGGTGGAGATTTAAAAGATCATATCAAGTATTTTTCATACATACAAAAGAGCTTCAACATTGAGATGGTTATAATTGATAATGCTGGATATCAATTCATAGATAGCTGTAATGAGTCTTCTTTGTTCGGTGATAAAATGAGCTTTATAGACTTTGATACAGATAGGGAGGGTGAAGACTACGAAAAGGAATTAAAAGCCGCTAGAAGGCAATATAACAAGCAAAGCGGGGCTATTGTGTTTAAGCAGGTGTTCTCTAGTAATTGGATAAGAAAAGCAAACGAACATTTACAAGCCTGCATCGATCACAAACAAATTTGGTTTGCTTCTAGAGCCTCCGCTCACAAGGATGAAATAAACAGGATAACCAGTCAAAGGTTGCATTTGAAACTTCCTGCCGGAGAAACAATACTAGACCTCGTGGAAGAACAAGACAACCTAGTTTACCAAACTAAAAAGCAGTGTGCCCTGATCGAGGTAAAAAGCACTGCTCGAGGCACCCAGACTTTCGATCTACCATTGCACCTAAAAAGGAGCACTGCGGCCACAAGAGCACGCCGAGACAATTATACTACTTTATTGCTTGGAAATTGGGCGGTAAAGTGCTATTATGATATGATGAGCGTAAAACTAGAGTCTCAAGAGACTTTTACGCCTAGACTTATCTAATTATTGTGTAATTTTAACGAATTCTGATGAAAGGCAAAGGAAAAACCAAGGTGGACTTGCAGGCGGCTCAGGAGGCTTCGGGGGAAGAAACCACCCCGTTAATGGCTGGCGGACAAGAGATTCAGGCTAGTAGCACAGGTACGCGCACTAGGAGAAATCTTTCTTCTTCTATCACTAGAACTGATAAGTATAAAAATATTGACGATGGCCTAGTACCTTTTAAATACACCAAGGGTGTTTCCAACAATTCTAATCTAGATGTTAGAGATGCAGTAATCCTATGTCAAAAGGCATATTATAATTTTGCTGTTTTCAGAAACACTATAGATTTAATGACAGAGTTTTCTGTTCAGGATATTTTCTTGAGAGGTGGAAACAAAAAGTCTAGAGACTTCTTTGAAGCTTATTTTAGAAAAATTGGCCTATGGAATCTACAAGATAGATTTTTTAGAGAATACTATCGAAGTGGAAATGTTTTCGTTTACAGATTCGATGCAGAAATTCAAAAGAAAGACGCTCTTAAAATTACTCAAACTTTTGGAGCGAAGTTGGATGACGAAATAAATTTACCAATAAGATATGTAGTACTCAATCCTGCAGATATTCAAATCGGTGGGGCTTTATCTTTTGTAGATGGAAAGTATTTCAAACTAGTAACTGACTACGAATTACATAGACTGAGAAATCCAGAAACAGAAGAGGATTATCAACTCTTAGAAACTTTAGATGACAAGTCTAAAGAAAACCTGAAAAAGCGCGGAGCTAATTCTCTCCTTATACCTCTCCCTTCAGATAAAATTTGCGCCACCTTTTATAAAAAGCAAGATTACGAACCATTTGCTGTCCCCATGGGGTATCCTGTGTTAGCAGATATAAACTGGAAAGCTGAATTGAAGAAGATGGATATGGCCATCACTAGAACTATGCAGCAGGCTATTCTCTTGGTGACTATGGGAGACACTCCAGATAGAGGTGGCGTAAATCAAAAAAATCTTGCAGCAATGCAGACTCTTTTTGAAAATCAATCTGTAGGCAGAGTTTTGATTGCAGACTATACAACCAAAGCTCAATTTATTATTCCTGATATTGCTAATCTTCTTGACCCCAAGAAATATGCAATGGTAGATAAAGATATTCAAATTGGTCTTAATAATGTCCTTCTGGGTACTGGAGAAAAATTTGCAAATCAATCTGCGCAGATAGACGTTTTCTTGTCAAGACTCAAGCAGGGGCGTGCTGCATTTTTAAATGATTTTCTTATTCCTGAAATTAAAAGGGTTTCTAAAATTTTAGGATTCAAAAGTTTCCCAACTCCAGAGTTCGATAAACTTCATCATGGGGATGAGAGTTTAATATCCAGAGTTTATACAAGGCTTATCGAGATTGGGGTATTAACTCCAGAAGAGGGCATAAAAGCTATTGAAGACGGAAGGCTACCTTCTGCAGAAGAGTCCCAAGAGTCTCAAGAAAAATATAAAAAACTCAGAGACAAAGGCCTTTATGAACCTATCACTGGTGGACCAGAAACTCAAAAAGAACTAGCAGAAATGAAACCCGCCCCGGCAGCGCCAAACAAAAAGCCAGCCGGAGAAAAAGGAAGCGGAACAAACAAGGGTGTCCCGCAGAAGAATAGGATTAAAACACCTATCGGGGAAAGAAAGGTAAAGGTCGCAGCTAGCGAGGGTTACAGCTTATCCAAAGTAACAGAAAATTTAACCTTAGCTAGTAAACTGAATAAGAGTGTTGAAGTTGAACTTCGCAAAGCTCACGATATCAAAAGGCTTAGCAAACAACAGAAAGAGGTCGCGGAAAGTATAACAGAATTAATCATAGCTAATGAAGACCCCAAAAATTGGGAAAAGAAAATCAAGAGCTATGTAAAAAAACCCGTAGACCAAAACCTCAACCGAATTAAAGAGGTTGAGGAGATTGCTGCTGAACATCAAATCGATCCTTATCTTGCCAGTATATTGTATGCTAGTAAAAAAGATTAAGGATGAAAGATGTCAGACAGAAATAGAATATTCTATAACATTCAAGATGTTTTCTTCGGTCATTCTGACGGAGAACAACACGAGGTTGCTGGCTATCAAATCCTAAAAAGAATAAATAGGATTCAAAGTTTTAATTACGATATAGCAACAAATAGGGAAGACGTTAGCGCGGTAGGTCGTAGTCAAAACATTTCCAGACCAGCAATTGAGCCGCCAGAAGTAAATATAGATTTTTCTTATATTTTAGATGGAGTTAATAATGAGAATAGGATGGGCTTAAGTGTCCATAATGATTACTCACTTTATGATCATAACATTCCTGCTCACTTACCTTTAGTTTCTGGCTACTATGACCATTCTAGAAATTCTGATAGAAGAAATGTTTATCTTATTGTAGATAAAGCTAACAACGATACACATGGGAGCTATACCGGTTATCCCAACTACGTTTTAAATACCGATAACATTTCAACCTTGGCCGACCCCAAGGCTAGTGGTTATGGTGTTTTAGCTTTTCAAAATTGTTACTTAACAAGTTATTCTGTAGATGTTTCCGTAGGAAGCTTGCCGGAAGCGTCTGTATCCATGATTGCTGACAATGTAAATTTTTATGCATCTGGGAGCGGTATTAAAGTTCCAAGTATAAACGCTGCAGATGGTACGGTAGAGTATGGTACAGACGATATTGTTATTCCAAAACATTTTAGAGAAGATGATGTAAATTTAAGCACATCTTTAGTTTCTTTTCAGCCGGGGAATATCACCGCGTCTATAACAAAAGAGACGGATCAAGGAATACTCTTTCATACAGACGTCATCGAAGCTTGCAATGTTAAATTAAATTTAAATAGAGACAATGTCTCTTATATAGGTAATAAAGTTTACTCTGATAGACCCGTAGTTCCTCCATCTACCGTAGGCATGGATTTAAGCTTTACAGTGAAAGAGACTTTAAGTGGAAGTTTTCTAGATGATTTAAAAAGAGACGAAGATTATAATGTAAGAGTTAGCTTTAAAACGAAAGAGGGCAAAGAGGGCCTAGGGTATACTCTAGCCTACGCTAAAATTCAAGATGTAAGCTATAGCTCTCAAATAGGCTCTAACAAAACCGCAAGATTATCTTTAGTTAGCGACGTAGATATTGATAGCATAAAACGTGGCCTATTTATAAGTGGCCAATTACTTTCTGTGACGGCAGAACTTTATGAAGAAGGTTCTTCTGTTGGTGGCGGCTCAAAGGATATATATGAGGTAATAGATGGCGTAGATACTGATCTAGGTTTCGCTACCTTCCCAAATTATTAGTGTAAAAAGAAATAAGGAAAAAGGTTATGGCTATAAGATTAAGAGACATCGATCCAGCAGTATTTTTAAATAATGTTGCTATAGGAACCACAAGCGCAAGCAGTCATTCGGGATTCAGGACACTTACTCTGGCTGGGAGCACAAACGGCTGCATGATAGACATGTTTAAGGATTCAACTAGAATGGGTTATGTTGCTACGAATGGAGTTACTGACTTTAGAGTCGGATCAATTGCTAATGTTCCTTTTTATTTAGTAGCTGGCGCGAATGCTCAGATAGAAATTCGCCACGACGGAAAAGTTATAGCTCCAAACCTTCCTACTACCAACCCCAACATAGCTGGAGCGATATGGCGGAGCGGTAACGATCTTAAAATTTCTACAGGTTAAAAATGGCCAGAATCAGACTAAGAGATTTAAACCCAGCAGTATTCCTTCACTCCGTAGGGATAGGCGTGGAAAGTCCGTCTGTAAAATTGGATGTCGATGGCGCGGGAAAATTTAGCGGAAGGCTAGACGTTAACCACGACACAATCAAACTTTATAATAGCGAAAATACTAACAATACTTATTTCTTTGTCGAAAATACCAGCACTGGTAACGCTGGCTTAAAATTAAAAAACAGTCAAGGCGAATTTACCATTATTGCTAATGATAGACTGAGGTTTATAAGTGATGATAGCCCTAGCGTTGAGGTGATGTCTCTTCACCCAAATGGAAATGTTGGCATAGGTACGGGGTCAAGTACGGCTGACGATATTCTACACGTTAATAAATCGGGTGGCGGAGTGCTTAGATTAACCGATAGCGCTGCAAGTTCTGACGGAGACAAGATTGCTTCAATCCAAGCTGCGGTTGGTACTGGAACGTTTTTTGCAGGAATTAACTTTTATAGGCACGATGCGGATGATGGAGAAATTAGACTAAGACAAAAAGTGGCGGGCACAAATACCGATGTGATGACATTGGTTGATGGAAAAGTTGGCATAGGTACGGCGCCATCATACAATGGGCTTCATATCAAACCATCTTCGGGTGATGGACAATTAGTGGTCGAAAAAGCAAGCGCAGCAAGCGCTTCAATCTACGCTCAAAGCTCGCTTGTTAAAATTGGCACAATAAGTGATCACCCCTTAGAGTTGATGGCCAATAGTACTTCTCACGTAAGCATTACAACTGATGGAAAAGTTAGCATAGGAGAAGGGAAGCTTGAGCTCGGCAGTACTACAGTAACGGCTACGGGAACAGAGCTCAACTATGTTGATGGTGTTACTTCTGCAATTCAAACGCAGTTAGATGGTAAGCAACCATTAGATTCAGAGCTTACAGAGCTTGCGACCATGGGTTCTACAACTGCGTCGGCTTTGGCAGATTTAACTCAGGCTGAGGTGCAAATTCTTGACGGAGCAACGCTTTCCACCACAGAACTTAACTATGTCGGTGGCGTTACCTCTGCAATCCAAACGCAATTAGACAATATACAAACCACTCTTACTTTTAACGCGGTTAGCAGCAACAACAGTAACCCTTCCACATCTGCTCAGATTAAAACTTATGTTGATGGTGAAATTTCAAGCCTAGTAGCTTCTGCTCCCGGAGCATTAGATACTTTAAATGAATTAGCAGCAGCTATTGACGACGATGCCAGTTTCGCTTCGACCATGACAACCGCTCTAGCGGGTAAGCAAGCAACGATAACTGCTGGTAGTATCGCCTTTGATAAGATGGAGAATCTTACCGCTGATAAGGTTTTGGTCTCTGATACTAATGGTGACGTTTCGGCTTCTACCATATCCTATAGCAGCGGCAGCATTGGCATAGGTACGGTGCCATCTCAAATTCTTGAAATTAAAAGTTCGTCTCAAACCAAACTATTGCTTAATAGAGATGCCGCTAATGATGTAGAGCTTGAATTTAAAAATACTGAGCAGTCGTGGACAGCGGGCATTGATAGGTCGAATAGTAACACTTTTACCATAGCAACAGGCACTAGCCTTAACAACGCCACCGGTTTAAGAGTCACTACGGCTGGTAAAGTTGGTATAGGCGTGGGGGTAAACACGATAGACCACCCCCTCACAATACATGGAGATGGTGCGAATACCTACATCAAAAATTTAGTAAAATCCAATCACCAAGTAGGTATTGAATTTAATAGGACAGAAACTCCAACGCCAGACCCATCATATAACACTAATTGGATTCAGTATATACCATCGAGCTCTACCGATTTACGTTTTTATAATGGCGGAGACAAAATAACATTAACTGCGGGTGGCGCCCTAAGCGCAGTTGGCAACATTCATTCCGATGGCAATCTTTCTGCGGTTGGATACGTAAACGCGGGTTACCTTCGTACTTCGGGGGGCGGGGATACATATGCCCAACTAAATGATGGAACACTTTGGCTTGGTGATAAAGGAAGTACTTCAAATTTTGGCGCGGGAAGTTACCCTTCCGCTTCGTGGGGCGGAATAGATCATGCTTATGACGTTCTTTCCTTCGGTGGTAGAAGCATGAAGTTCTGGAGTAGTGCAACCGCTAGCCATAAACCGGCAATAACTATTTTAAAAGAAGTGAATGGTAGTGACGTTCACACCGGCCCCGGCAGAGTAGTAATAGGTGAAGACACTCTATCTATGGCTGGCGCTCGCCTAGAAGTTCATGGTCACATCAACCTCGTTGGGGGCGCAATTTATTACGACGGTTCTGCTACGAGCGTCTCTACTGGAAGCAGCACTCTATGGGCAGAAGTAGGAAGTAATAGTAGGATTTATTATAGCGCGGGTTCAGTTGGTATAGGAGCCAATGATCCGAGCACGGATTTCGCGTTGGAAGTTGCGGGTGCCATTGGTATCAAAAATGCCGCTGGAGACCACAAAGAACTTATTAGTAGAGAGTTAATATTGCATGAGAACGTGCGACTTAAAGCCGACGCTTGGATTAACTCCTCGGATGATGTGCAGAGGATTTATTTCGAAAGTGGTGGAACTACATTTCTTAGGGGGCATACGTCAACTGGTTCTATACTCGAAGTGCGAAATACTGAAGATGCTACGCAATTAAGTCTGAGTGACGAAGGCGTTCTTGGCGATTGTTCCGTGCCTTGGAGTTTATTGACTGGTGTTCCTACTTATAATAATTATGTTCACCCGAGTTACAGTACCACAAACATTGACACAAGTGGTGCGACTATAGTCGACAAGATAACCACCAATAGTACGGGTCATATTACAGCCATGGGCACAAGAACTTTGACCTTGGCGAACTTAGGTTATACAGGAGCTACGGATGCAAACAAATACGTTCACCCGACTCACACGGGCGATGACTTCAGTGTCGATACAGGAGCTTTAACTGGGGCTGTTGTTGTATCAGATATCGATATAAACGTTACCACTGATACCTTGGGGCACGTTACGGACGCAAACGGAAGTGTCTCCACGAGAACTTTGACTTTGGCAGACTTAGGTTATACAGGGGCTACAGACGCAAACAAATACGTTCACCCGAGTGGCGCAGGCAACAAACACATTCCTTCGGGCGGTAGCGCTGGTAAATTCTTAAAGTATAGCTCGGACGGGACAGCGGTATGGGCAACACCTAGTTATACTACAAATACAGACGTCAATTGGAACGGCACCTCTGGGCAATCTGCCTCTACGAGCGGTGGGGCAAACAAGATTGTAAAAACAACTAGCGTGGGAAGACTTGTTTTATCTGATGCAACTTACGTGGGAGGCAGTGACAACGATGACGCTTTCAATTTCACCAGTCTGACTCTTCAGATGGATGGTGGTTTATATATTAAATCAAAAGGTTTTAGAGGGTCTGGTTATCTAAATAACTTTGACCTTTTTCAAGGAGATGGTAATAGTAATAGTAAAACTAAGATTCTCCAAGGA
>VTLG01000766.1_pt1 | contig 32793 bp, 56 predicted proteins | sample 4694571 | NCBI WGS metagenome assembly VTLG01 (sample SAMN12604809, study PRJNA352737) | marine metagenome | biome: ENVO:00000447; feature: ENVO:00000209|ENVO:00000569|ENVO:01000036; material: ENVO:00002151; isolation source: viral sequences binned using virsorter ...
ATGTTGAGAGACAGAACATAGATGGCGTGGAATACTACACATTTCAACCCAACACTATTGTATATGCAGCGGCGGTGGACAGTGATTTAGGTAAACAAGTGAAAGCAGCGAATATTGGTATAGTGTGGCACACAACGTACACTGGCGATGCGTTACAGGACATGAAAGCGTCATTTGGCGTGAATATCTCTGGATTGAAAAAACCAAGTAGTGTGTGGATGGATGATGCCACCTATAAGGATACCAGTGGCACGGCCACGTTTACCGCAAAAGAAACGGATGAGGTCACCAAGATATTGAGTGATACAGGTAAGACTTTTCAGAAGATCAATGCAAATCAGTTGAGATCGTTTCTCAAGTTGCAGGAGTCTATGACTGGCACGATGGCTGGTGCATCTCTCAAGACATACAACAACAGTAAGGTTCGGGCGGGCGAAAAGATTACCAATCCAATGGCGCACGCCAAGGGATATGAAAAATGGGTATATGAGTCGGTGCAAAAACAGATAGACAAGGCGAAGTCTGACAAGGGTAAACAGAAGTATACGGCCATCCAGAAAGAATATATTCGTGAGATACGCAAACACACTCGCAATCTCGAGCAGATCATCAAGTTTCAGAATTTACTGGTCGAGGCGAAGTCTGTGATCGTCAACAAATTGGATCAGGTCAAGTCTATCGGTACGTTTATACGCACGGCTAATGGTTTCAAGACAACAAATCCAGAAGGCTACGTGGCGATAGATAGAGTAAGCGGTGGCGCAGTCAAATTGGTTGACCGCATGGAATTTTCATTCAACAACTTCACAGCGATAAAGGCGTGGGACAAATGAGAGTAAGAACAGCGGTTAGACAAATTAGACCAAGAGCTGAGTTGATCAATAAGACACAGTTCACGGAGGCATATGATATTATTCCTAAGTCCAGCGCTGAAATTGCTGGATTGGATATGCCTGATGATAAAAAGAAAGCACTACAAGGTCTTTTCGATGAAATTTTATCTGGCGCAGGCGGCATGCCTGACCCTATCGCCCTACAGGCAAAGACACCAAAAAATGTGAAGGTGTTTCGTGGTGTTGCAGATAATTTTAATCTGCCTGCCTTATCTAAGAAATATGGATTTAAGGTGACTGCTGGTGATGGCTCTAGGGGCGGCCGAGGTGCTAAAAGTTCTGGGTTTGCTTTTGAGGATAAAGTCACACGGGATATAGAAACCTACATCGAGGAAGGTGAATCATCTGAAAATTTTGAGTTTCCAGAATTTATGAAAGAGATACACGATGAAATTCTTTCAAAGCACGATAATATTCAAGTGGTATTAGCCGGTGGCGCAAATACCAGAAGGCCATTAGAGTTCACTGATATAGGCGCACTCGTAGGCGGTAGAGAGTTGAATATTGGTAGTAAAGTCACAGATGTTACGGTGACAGGCGATGGGACACCCTATTATTTGTCACTTAAATTTGGTGGCACAGTAACGTTCTTCAACGCTGGTGTGGGCACTATCTTCACGGCAGATCAATTTGAAGCAGGCAGAATAACAAATAAAGATGCAAAAATGGTTCTTGATATGTTTGGTTTGGATGAAAAGAAATTTATAGACGTATTTACCAAATATGACAAGAAGACAGCGAAGAAAAGAGGCAGAAAAGAAAGAGTAAATGCGACCAGAAAAACTAACATGAGAGCACTATTGCAAATGTTAGTGACAGGTATTGGATACGGTTATTGGATGGTTCACCAAAAAGGTAAGAATGTTGAATTTTATGAAATGAGCAGACGCCGGATGATGGATTCAGCTAAGGTTCAGAGTGTGACAATATTATATCCAAAGCCTGGTGAGGCAAAGAGAATTGACATAGAAGTTGTCACAAAATTATACATTTTCAAAATTAACATACGGAACAAACAGGCCGGTGTGTATCCATCACATATTATGTGTGATTACAAACCAAACCCTGCTGCCTTAAAATAATTAAACTTTCCACTCCTCGCCAAATTCTGTTTTATCGAACACAGGGCCTGCGAACAGGTCTTCCTTCTGATTACTATCTGCCAGGCCTTTCTGTTCGTCTTCACCAACATCAGATAATTTCATCTTGGCACGATCTATTCCGATAACAAATCTTTTATTGGTTGTGGGATCGTTGTATCTGTTTTTGAGTTGTTTGACTGCAATCTGATTGAGATTGTCAAGCTCTTCATTGCTAATGAGCGCAAACATGAGGTCAGCCGTAGCAGGCAAACCAAAACTCTCAGAAGTATCTTCCAAACCAACGTCACTATTGGAGAACCCGCTTCTTGTCGTCTGTGTAGCCGACATAATCGGGACGTTTGTCTCAACTGCGAGTCCCCTAAGTTCTTCAGCAATCGCCTTGATATACATGTAACTGTTAACATTTCCATTCGCCTTAAATCTTGATGATGCACAAATATTCAGATAATCTATGAATATGATATCTGGTTTGAATGATTTCTTGATTGCAAGTTCCTTGATCAGTCCTCGAAAGTGATTACTGTGGGCAGAGGCCGTGGGATACTCCTTGATAATCAAATTACCCTTGGTGCTCTTCAGAATGGCATCAATTTTTGTGTCGTACATCGTCTTAGGTAGTTGATGTAAATCGTCTATAGAAATATTCATGAGGTTTGCGTCAATGCGTTCTGCAATACGCTCCTCGGCCATCTCCAGAGTAATATATAGAACACTCCTACCTTGCGTCAGGCAGTTGGCTGCCATGTGACACATGAACAGCGATTTACCGACACCAGTACCAGCGAGGGCAATGTTCAGTGTCTTCTGTGGTAGGCCACCTTTGGTGATACGATTGAAGAAGTCCAGATCAAATGGAATCTTCTCCTCTACTTTGTGGTAGAAGTCGTACCGGGCATCAGTATCGTGTAAATAATCATGACCAACACGGTTATCAAAACCAACAGCCAGGGCGTCTGTAAGAATTGTAGGTAGAGCATCGACACCTCGTTTCTTATCTTTTCCATCAATAATTGCAATCCCATCAACAATCGCATTGTATACCGCCTTATCTTTACAAAATTGTTCTGTGGTTTCCACTAACCACTCAAAATTTACATCATCGTCTGTCTTCAGCTCTCTAACAACATCTAATACACGTTTATAGTCATCTTCGTTGAGGTCTTTTCGACTGTCCAGTTCAACCTCAAGAGAGTTTTGATTAGGCAGGGCATTGTACTTGTCTACAAATTTCTGTATTTCCTCAAATACAATACGTTCTGTTCTGTCCGAAAAATAATCGCCCTTCATAAAGGGCAACACCTTTCTGGTGTATTCTTCGTTGTGTATTAGGTTGGCCAGTGCTGTTTGTTCAATTGTGCTCAAAAGTTGTTGCTCCTTCGTTGGTAATAATGTCCACTAGAATGTCTCCGATCAACTCAAAGAAATCATCCTTGAAATACTCTTGTGGTAGCTCATTATTGTCAACTATATCATACTCAAACCGAAAAGGCAATGCACCTTCCTCGTCTAAATCGTTTTCGTCTGGTATGGCAACTTTCCCATATTTGTATATGACGCCTTCATAGCGACCAGCTTCTTCTGTCAATCCAATACAAGTGGCCTCTTCATATTCCGCTGCGCCATCGTCAAGGTCTTTTATTTTCTTAATAACGTATCTGTATTTTTTTCTGGTATCAGACATTTTCAAGCATCCATTCTAAATACATCTCTTCGTGCAATATCACATATCCATTGCTGTCACCATACGTTTTGATGTGCGTATAGACTTCCTTCGGCGCATATAACTCCACTTGGTTAGCCCACCATTCTACAGGCTGGCGGGTTACATGTGCATTTGTGCCATCGGACAACACAGCTTTCGCCTCATTATTGGCGATACCCAGATACACGAACCGTTCTGCTCGTGAAAATATCTGGTCAATAATTTCTGGTATTTGGTCTTCTGGTATATGCTCCATCACATCAGTTGACAGAACACCGTGGAATGAACCATCAGGCAGCTCATCGTGCTCTGGTATCGCAGGATCATATAGAGTAGGTGTGGGCCAGTCCCAATCATTGACCTCATACACATCACCCTTCCCACAACCAAAGTCGAGAAGGGTTTCTGATTTCGTATCAAATATTAAGTCATCTATATGTCGTTTATGAAACTTTAGAGCTCCACCATTTCCATAATCATTTTGTTCTCTGTGGTACTTCTTATACTCTTCAATCCACCAATTCATTTACCAAACAATCCTTTATTGAACAACTCCATATCAACATATGATGGCACATATGGTTGGGGTTCGTCTTTTTTCAATTTGTCCTCAATCGCTTGAACTTTTTTCTCAAGCGCTCTAATCTTACTATCTTTGTGTAATCCATCTACTATGCCTACACCGCCACCAACAATGGTTAGAGGTAGACAAGCACTAACTACGAGAATTGATGTACACATTAAGCTCACTTTCAGTAAGCTCAACGGTATCGACAATCTTTTTGTAGTTTTGTAAATGTTCATTTGCTATCGCTTCCTTTGACTGGCCATGATACGCAACGGCATAATGGTTTTCTACCATCCACTCGTTTAACGTTGTTGCCCTGTCATTTCTTCCATCAAATATTCTAAACTTTCCTAGTATTCTGCCAAATTTTCCAGACTTATCCTTTTCAGTTATTAGGGTTTGAGTTGAGCCAAGCGGCAACCATGACTCCACCATTTTCTTCGCCTCGAAACCAAATATTTTTTCTACACTATCTCTCGTCCGGCTCTCTGGTGTGTCTATGCCATACAAGCGAATACGCTCTTTATGCATCCAAACACCGAAACCTAAATCAATATCAACATCCACTGTATCGCCATCAACTACTCTTAGGATTTTACAACTGTACTCATACATTTTATACTCCAAATGGCACGCTAGCACAGATGATTGTCTTCACAGGGGCGCCATCGAACTGTGACGATGCAAATTCTTTTAACTTATCTAAATTTTCATATACATGATCGTAACAAATTTCTTGCGTTTCAAACTGTAGTGGTTTGCCATTATTATGTGTGATTTCAAGTGCGTCCGTATCCGCACCAAGAGCAACCATCATTATGACAATAATCTGCCACATACTTAAACTCCAAAACTCTCACCACAACCACAACTACTTGTGCTGGTCGGATTTTTTACTGCGAGAAATGATCCACCTAATTCAGTGACGTAATCTATCTCGCTTCCTAAAATATATAGTTCGGCCAGTGGGTCAACCACCAGCACATCGTCAATCGGTTCTGACCACTGTACATCTGGCCAATTCTTCTTTAAATCCCATACATACTGGAATCCAGAACAACCCCCACCTTTAACACCAAGGGTCACATAGTCTCCGTTGGAGACGGACTTTAAATAAGTTTTAGCTGCTTCTGTTAGTGTAATCATATCCCTATTTATGAAGTTGGCTTGCCGTAGTTTGGTGGAAAGTAATCTTCGCCTGGTTTCCATTTATTTTTATTACAGGGGTTTTCAAATTGTCTCTGTTCCTCTAACATGAAAAACATATCCATGAACTGTGACAGAAGTTCTGACGGCACTTTGTCTTCAGTTCGTGGGATACAGGCCGTACTCGCCACATCATTTTGCGATTCGACAGGCGCCCTCTCTGCCAGACATTGCTCCATGCTAGGTAATTTTACCTCGTATGTTGCACCTGTTACCATAGTGATAACCATTAACGCTTTAATCATACACCCGCTCCTTCCAATTCTTTAATCCGATCTTCCAACACAGCAATAGCGGTACACAGATTGCCTGTGTCCTGTGGTTTCAACCTTGACTTCAAGACCTCAACCTCTGACTTCAGAATTTGTTTAGTCAGTATCGCAACCGAATCAGTATTGATTTGCATTACACAGCCTCCTTGTATTTGTCGTACCAGTATTTGGACGAGTTACGCAACTCAAAGTTTGCGTCACGAATATACTCAAGCAGATCATTGATCACTGTAGCCTGCTTATCAGCCCAGTCATCACCACGATTTGCAATCTGATCAATAATCTCTTGAACGTAATTGATCGACGGGCATGTATCGCCAGGCACGTTAGGTGCAGCTGCCTTTGCAGCATCAATCTTCACACGTTTTGCAGAAACTTTAGGCATCTAACAATTCCTCATTCGTTGTTTCTAAAATCACAAACTCACCGAAATACTTGTCAAAGGTTCTGACAAGGTTGGTGTAGTCGCCAGACTTCATATTGTTGAGGATAGCCTCATCAGAAGCATAACCCAAATCCTTGGCAAACCGTTTTGCATAGGCCATCAAGGCAAATGCATTACCATCCGGGCCATCCAGATTAATTACAAATTCACGATTTTTTGTTGGGCGTATCATATCTCACTCCATCCAGCCATTTCACACTTGTACTTCTTACCACTCGACAACAGAACCATGTCACCGACACTCGTACTCCGGCACGCCGTGCCGTCAAACATCTTGGTAACACCTTCGTTAGTCCACCAAGCATCAGTGATGCTGTTAGTCTTCATGAAAGCAGTTTCCAACTTCTTCATGTCAGTCGCACCTTTCTCAACGTCAACCAGCGCAACCGTAGTGGCACCCTTGTCAATCACATGAATGACAGCAGCAGTCTCACACAACAGATTTTTCATCAAGGCTTCTTTTTTACTAGGTTTCATAATACACCTCTTCAGTATAGTAACCAATCGGACTCAACTTACCAACGGCATCGTTGATCTCTTTCTCCATCATCCAAGTATGAGAACCATTGTCCCACCTGACCATGACCTCATTCTCACGGGGGCCAACATCGAAAGTCTCAATGGTGACAACCTCACCGAAAGATAAGGGGATCATCGCACCAAAATTACCAATGATTTTTGTACCTAATTCAACCATGTCAACCTCTTTATTTCTCATCATATCTAAAGCTACCATATGTGGCAGGCATTGTCAAGCGGAAAATGGCACCCATTTACCTTGGGGTGCCACCGGCATATAAGGGGCCAGTCCACCCGATGGCATAACCACCATCAAGGATATTACCACGGGCAAAGTTCCGAGCAGGAGCGTTATAACCAGCAGGCAACAGGATATCACCCAACTTGAACTTCTTGTCATTGTCAACACCGACAACAAACGCCTTGACACCACCACCCTTTTCTACGATCTTGATGTACTTTTTACCGTACCGAATGTCAAAATTGTCAGCATAATCGGCATTCATCTTGGCCGTAGTGTCCGACTTGGTGGGGGGCATGAACTTCGCATAGTCAGCAATCATCGCAGCCTTCATCTTAGAAAGACCAGACAGAACCGACTTAGAAGCGTCTTTTACAATAACAGTCATTTGAACCTCGTTTGTTTTCTCAGTATATCTAAAGCTACCATATGTAGCAGGGATTGTCAAGCAGAATCTAGCGATTCCCATGAAAAATTTTGGTCATCGAGCCATCGCTCTTCGCCAGTCTTAACTGACTTTATAGGGGGAAAGGGGGGTTTGTGTGACATTTTTATCACACCTGTAGGCACATCTAGGACTTCCCAGAGGTCGCCATGTTCACGAATACGGTTCTTGCCGTGGTTCGTCTTGCCTGTAAGTTTGATCATCATCATGCCTAAAGCTACCATATGTAGCAGGCATTGTCAACAACTTTTTTTAGAAACCTTTGGGCGCTTTGGTGATACCTCTACGCTTCATCTCTTGTGTGACCCATTCTCTTGCGATAGGGCTCTTCACTGGTTTCTTGAGTAGGCCCTTGATCTGCTTGAACACAGGGGTCATCACATCCTCTTCGGAATTGTTGTTGTCCACCACCACAAAGTTCTGTCTAAAATACTGACTGAACTTACCGATATTGCGCTGAACGTCCTTCCATGATCTAGTTGCAACATCCGTTGGCACCGTGCGCTCTCTTTTTGCGTTTCTTTCAAGCGCAGTGTCCAGAGAGGTATTCACAAATATCATATGAACGTCATATCCAAGTTGCTTCAGTTGTGTGGCCTGCTTTGCAATCTTTTCATAATCCTTACCAGTGCCATCAATAATCAAACCGATACGTCCTTCAAGGTAGTTTGCTTGACGTTTCTTTGTGAGTTGTTTTGCTCTTTTTCGCATCTTGTCACGCTCTTCTGCCTCACGCTCTGCTTTCTTTGTGGACATGTCCATGTCGAAACCAGCATCCTTGAGATATTTTTCAAAAAGGTCATCAGAGTTGACAATACGCAATCCAGTGCCACCAGTGGTAGACCTGACAACGTATGACTTACCGCTGCCAGGGCCACCAGCTAGAAAGAAAGCTTTGAATATGTTAGGGTCTTGTAGCCCCTCTTGCAAATCTTGGAATGTTTTCATCTGTTCCGAATCCTATTAACTCTTTTTGTGTTCGCATAAGCGCTATCATGTATTTATGTTCTTCTGAAATTGGTTCAATTCGTCTATCTTGTTGTTGAAAGGTCTGCATTTTTTTGATTCTATTTTTAGTTCTAGCCATTTTTTCTTCCTTTTTTTTATGATAGGTTTCTTTTTTCATGATGATTGAGTTAATAGTCCTCCTTTCTAAAATTCTTGTAGTCTGCCTAACTTACCTAAACGGTTTGTAGCAGAACGCTGTGGAAAATCTGGTTTGACATCTTTTGGTGTTGGAGTGCCAATCTTTTCATCGTATCCCTCTATACCGCCATAAAAATGATCATCAGAATATAAATCTCCAAATAAAACTGGTTTCTTCTCAATATGGTCAGCTGGTTCTAGTTCCTCGTCTACACTGTCCTTTCTTAGTGTGACGTACATTACATGTTTTTGTGCGTTACTATTAAACGTGTGTCTAATCGCCTCAACGAGCCAATCGCCTCTTAAAAATTTATCTCTTTTGTCTGCCTCATTCTTTTCTAGTTTCCCAAAATCATTAACATCAAGACTCACCAAATCCCCTGCTCCATAGGTTGTTTGACCATTAGCTTGAAGACTAATAGTAACCCCAAGCTCCAAGTTTGTAAGCAGGGATCGTCTTTTTTGTATGGTAATCTCATGCCTTCTGGGGTCATACGGATACTCTGTTCCATCACCTTTGCCGTTATACACTTCATACTGTGCATTCTTATATATGCCATCTTTGTTCTTGACTGTACTGGTCGGGCACAAATACTGAATAGGAGTAAAATCAGAAATTCTATTCCCATCCTCATCTATCTCTCCACTGTTATATTGGTGAAAATCTTTAACCTTACCTTTTGTGGCCAAAGTCTCTAACCCTTGTTTTAGAACCTCTTCATCATCAAGATAATTATACTGACTGACAGTATATTTTTTCTGTACGATATCGTGGGACAACAGTCTAGACGATAATCCACCAATTGAAAGGTTAGTGGCTGTATTCTTTGATGTTGAAAGATTAGTATCAATAATAGTGGCTAAATCTCTTGTAATTTTTTGGTTTATTTTTTGACCAGACATGCCTGGTTGTGATGGATCACCGGAATTACTATTGGCCTCAACTTGTATATACTGAAACCGACTACCCTCCGCATACAAACTTTGTAGTGATCTAAAGTGATATCCTTTGAAGTTTTCAAAAAATACAAATGATGGTTGACCATGCCGCATCGCTGTAGAGCTACTAAGAAATTGAGAGATTATATCAAATGGATGTTCGTTATTTGCAATAATAGTTTTTACTTCATTTGTCTGTTCGATGTATAGGTCTTTTTTGCAATTCAAGTCTGTCACTAAAAGACTCTCTACCATTTCATGATATGACCCCTTGAGAGTTCTAGAAACAAGTGTTCTCTGGTTGTGTACGAGTTCTGAAGTAGTTAAATCCAACGTAATAATTTCTGTGTCATTGCCCTCATATCCTCGGGCTACTTTAATAACATGAAATATATTTTCGTCAAATTTTACCTTGTGTTTGTCGTCTAACAGTGTGGGTGTACTGATCACAAGCGACAAATATTCTTGACCAATCAAAGGCCCAGCACTAATCAATCCAACTGTATTTCCGAACATCAATTCACCATACATCGAATTAGAGAATATATCCTCATATATATTGACTTCTATTATAGATTCTTTGATGTTGATAACGTTACCTGTTGACGTAAATAACGTTGCCGATTCTATTTCAAACTGGCCTGCTTGGGTTAATTCCATTATATGCCTCTACCTAGATTGTAACGCTCGGTACTCTCTTATGAATTGTGGTAAATATGACGGTATTAAGATGTTGATTGATCTTCTTTTATCCTGTTCTTTTTCCTCATACTCATAATTAGTCACAGCTGTCGCACTTCCATATTCAGTATTATCTGTCCCTATATTTATTTTTTCGGTTGTGTCACCGGATGTTTGGGAAATCTCATAGTGGTGTACAGCGTTAACGTCATCATACTTATCTGTAATATATGATTGAAACTGGTTTACGTTCATAGGCCACTGGTGGTATCTGTCATAGATATCATTGACAAGTAAAATAACCCAATGTAACATGGCATCTCCATAGACATTAAACGCTACATGTTCTGGTGACTCATTTCCTCTTATTTGATATTTTTGAAATAGAACTAGGTTAGTCTTAACAGCACTTCTAGCACCTATTCTCTTGAGAATGTTGACAACTGTTTTGGTATCTCCACCTAAGACGTTTGTATATTCTATTCTAGGAAAAGCTTCAAAGTACATATTAGTAACCCACCTTTGCAGCTTCCTTGGTTATGATTTCAATTTCATTGAAGTCCAACGTTATCTTGGTTTGTTGTGGTGGCGATCCTTTTGATCCATCATATTCATATGCTGTATACCGTTCTCCACCAAATTCCACTTGCATGTCTTGCAAATAACATGATGAAATTCTGTTCAAGTAACGATTTTCTACCGGAGCTCCATCTGCCTTTTGCATATAATATTTAATGTCCATAGTGGTTGGAATTGATAAAGTTCTATCCGCACCTGTGTCTGTGGCGCCCAAAGAACTGCCTCCAGAGTTTCCAACACCGATTGCTGTTCCAACAGCGCCTCCAAAAGAAGAGGTATATTCTGGTAACATGGCAATTTTAAATGCGTTAACGATTCGATCCACTTGAACTGATTCAGCCTTACTTTTGGGGATAAAATTAAATTCAAAATTAAAGTTTCTTCTTTCTACTCCCTCAAATATCAACTCCATTTTATCAGTAACAATTTTTCCTGCATTTATAAACGCTAACTCTTTTAATCCAGGCGCTAGGCTGCCGCTGGTCAATCCGGCTGACGCTGACGCCATTGTTTTAACGCCAGCTGACCCCACTTGGCCAACACCTTTTAAGACTGAGCCGGTTGTGCCCATAAATCCCTCAGCGTTTTTAATACCTTGAATAGCAGTGAGGGCAGCTTCAGCGGTCGCACCGATAGGAGCGTCACCATATTTTGATTTATACTGCACTTGAACTGACGGTGGCATATACAATGCGATTTGAGTGCCAACTCTCTTACCACCACCTTTTAACGCAAAACTACGTTTTTTGAAACCGCCTTCTTTTTCTTCTTTCACCAACCGGCCTGTAGTCAGATCGTGAATTTGAAAAATTACATAGTGTCCTTGAGAAAATGCTGCGGTATCCATAGGATAGGATAACATATTTGTATTCAATTTGTTGATAGCTGAGACTTCAGCATCAAACGCCGCTTGAGCGGTGGCAGTTCCCTCATTTATTGCACCCTGGCTATTGTTTTGTTGCGCCTTTATCCGATTTGCGGTATTTGATTGCAGACCTGTAACGTTCACTTGCGCCATTTGAAAAGCTCCGATATCTAACTATCTAAATAATACTTACTAAGGTATTTATACGTTATGGCATACAAAGGACGATACTCTCCACAAAATCCCAAAAAATATACAGGGAACCCAAGAAACATAATTTATCGTTCTTTGTGGGAACGAAAATTTATGGTTTACTGTGACCAGAGCGATAATATATTAGAGTGGGGAAGTGAAGAGGTGGTTATACCATATGTGTCGCCTCTGGACGGCCGAGTTCATCGTTACTTTCCAGACTTCTATATCAAAGTAAAACAATCAAATGGCGGACTAAAAAAATATATTATAGAGGTCAAACCAAAGGTGCAATGTAGTCCACCAAATCCAAATCCATCAAGACGCACAAAACGATGGCTCTCAGAGGTAAGAACGTGGGGTGTAAATGAGGCTAAATGGAAATATGCAACAGAATGGTGTTCAGATAAAGGAATGGAATTTAAGATACTGACCGAGGATGATTTAGGTATTCGTTATAAATAATCACATGGCTAAGAGCGATTACATACAAAGTGTCTTGGATGCGGCGGGAAACAAACCTTACTCGACAGAGTGGTATAGAAACAAGATAAAAGAGTTTGGCCAACCCGGCCGTCTAGACTTGATCAGAGATGGTAAACAAGCGGCAAGACCATTTGGTGGCACACTAAACATGTTTGTATATGGGCCAAAGTTTAAAAAGAAACTGCCGTACTACGACTCGTTTCCACTGGTGTTACCTATCGAAAGTTATAGTGATGGGTTTCTGGGTTTGAATTTTCACTATCTACCCATACCGTTAAGAATGAGACTATTAGACAAAATGCTTGATGCTGATTTGCAAACCAGTTACAACGCAATCAAGGGAGTTAAATTGGTAAAACCGACAATTCACAAATATCTAAGTGGATACACGAAATCACAGTTTCGCAAGATTGAAGATGATGAACTGGTCGTAGCAACTCTGCTCCCAGTTCAAAACTTCAAGAAGGCCTCAGCTAAACAGGTCTGGGCAGAATCTAGGAAAATGATCAAATGACTGATAGAGAACAAGGAGCATCAAATTTGATGGAAGCGATGGGTGTGGGAAGCACCCCCATAGGTTTTGCATCAGATGGAAAAGGCCCGACTCAGTTTACGGGTGCAGCTGGAGCGATTGGCAATTTAGTAAGTGAACTGGGCAGTAGTGGGTTACCTCAAACAAATAGATTTCAGATGAACATCGCCCCACCAGCGGCATTGTCGGCTAGAGGCCCTGACATGTTACGCCGTTTAGTAATACGCACTGTAGCTGTTGATTTACCGGGCAACACACTAGCAACCTCGACAGACAATAACATATATGGGCCAAACAGAAATGTTGTGCAAGGCGTGGAGTACGCTGATTCCTTTGATGCAAAATTCTTGATGGATGAAGAGTTCGAGCTACATGATTACATGACTTCATGGCAAAGGCTAATGTACAATGATAAAACATGGAATCTAAAATATTATCAAGATTACATTGGAAATATTGATATTTTTGTTTTGGACAAGAAGTTTTATCCGACAGCAGGATTTAGAATGTGGGAGTGTTATCCATCGACTATTGGGCCAATTAGTTTTGACATGGGAAACAGTGCTCCCATAAATGATTTTACTGTTAGTTTTAATTTTAGATATTGGTCTGACATTGCAAGATACGGAACAAAACAACCAACGGAGGTATTTAATCGAGACAGTGCATCTTTACAAGCAGCAATTTTAGATGGATCAACGCACTCTAGAAAGGCAACACAGGACAAAGATGCTGATGCAGAAAATGCCGGTGATTAATGATTTGAAATAAGGAGACAATACAATGGCTTTGCCAAAACTTGAAACACCAACTTACACTATGGTAAGACCCTCGACAGGCGAGGAAATTAAATATAGACCATTTTTGGTCAAAGAGGAAAAAATTCTTCTCTTAGCAATGCAAGAGGATACAGCCGCTGCAACTCATCAGGCGGTTCTTGATTTAGTCAAGGCCTGCACTTTTGGTGAGATCGGTGATATGTCTGATCCTATGTTTGATATTGAATATGCATTTATTAAGATCAGGCAAAAGTCGATATCAGAGACAGTTACAGTCAACTTGCTATGTCCAGATGATGGTACAACATACGTTGAGACAGATATTGATCTTGAAAAAGTTATGGTCACTATGGATGAGGAACATAAACCAAATTGTACTCTTGGCGACGATGGAAATGGAAATGAAGTAAAAATGGATTTGAGATATCCAAGTGTAAAAGCCACACTAACCGCCAGTGAAGAGGAAAACTCTATAGAGAGCATTTTTTACATCATTAAGGATTGTGTAGAAACAATTCATTTTGGCGAAGATATGTATAATAGGGTTGATGTAACTGATAAAGACCTTGATGAGTTCATTAACAGTCTCACACAAGATCAGTTTTCTCATCTACAAGAGTTTTTTGAGACAATGCCAAAGTTACGACATGAGGTGACAATTTTAAACCCCAACACTAATCAGGAGGTTGAGGTGAAGTTGGAGGGATTAGCTGATTTTTTAAACTAACTCTTTCTCATAACAGTCTGCAAGCTTACTTCAGAATTAATTTTGGCATGATGCAACATCATAAGTATAGCTTAACAGAGATTGAAAATATGATACCGTGGGAAAGAGATATATACGTTTCATTATTATCACAGTGGTTAGAAGAAGAGAAACAAAGAGTCGAGGAACAAAATAGAAGAAACAGGAGATGAGTCGTGGTTCAAAAAAAATTACAACCAGAATCATCATATAATGAATACGACTTGGATGGAGATGGAATAGTGAGTGACGAAGAACTAAACACCGTGAAAACAATTCACGAAGCGGAAGCAGCAGAGGAGAAGGCTGATGCTCAGAGACGTATGGCCTGGGTTAGCCTCATTGCTATGCTTGTATTTACTGTTTTTGTATTTTTACCCATATTTCCAGATACTAGGATTAAGGCTCTCGCCGACCTGTTTGGGCTCTTCTATATCGGTATGGCCGGTGTGGTAGGTGCTTACATGGGTATGACCGCATACATGAGTGCAAAGAAGTAGTAAAATGGTCAGCAGAACAGAACTTGAAGCAATCAATAATTTTCGTACCGCAACCCAGGCTCTTACAAGAGCATCTGCCAACATGGAAGAAAATGTTGGATTGCGAACTATTTTGCTGAAAAAACAAGAAGGCTTACAAAAACTTGAACAAATCATTCTTGGTAATGGAATCAGAAGAGATGTACTCAATTTTATTATACTTAAAAATGAGCAAAAAAAACAGCGAAAAGCTGCTGGACTAAGCAAACGAGAGTTTAAAGAACTTAGAAAACGAGAGAAACAAAGAAAGAAAGAGTTAGAAAGAGCGCAAAAAGCGAAGGAGCTTCAAGAACAACAAGAAGAACTTACGAGAGAAATGTTCGGCGCAGAAGAAGCCGAAAGGATTATTAATACCCAACGGGCAGAAAACTTAGCACAAACTATAGAAAGGGATATGATCCTCGCTGAGGCTGAAAAAGGTGAGCAGGACAAAGAAGCAGCAGAGAGGGCAAAAGCGAGAGCGGAAGAGGAAAAAGCGAGAGAGGAAGAAGAGAAAAAAATTAACTCTTTGACCGAAGCTGCAAGAGCTATTGAGGCCGCTTTCTCTGGTAACGTTGGTATTGCATTTGAGAATTTATCTAGAACTATACAATCTTTTGAAGTGTCGGGTGCCATTGGTGATGTTACTGCTGGCCTTGAGTTAGTTGCTGAACAGATAGAACTTCAAAGAGTTGACCAACCAACTAAGGCAGAAGCAGACCAAGAAAGAGCCTCACAAGAGGCCTGGAAAACTTCACAAATCGGCCTATTAGAGACAATCGCTCTAAGCTTAACCGGCGGTGGCGGCGCTGGAGGTGACGGCGGCGGTGAAGGTGGCTCCGGCGGTGGCGGCATGGGCAAGTTTGGAAAAGGTATTGCTAGTCTTGGTAAAGGTATCGGTGCGTTCATAAAAGCAATTGGTAAAGGCGCAGGCCTCGCACTCAAGGGTCTTGCGATTGGATTTGCTGCACTAGGTAAGGCGCTCATACCATTAGGCAAGGGAATAGGATTAGCGATAGCAGGGATTTTAAGAGGATTTGCAAGTGGGGTCATGGCATTTGCAAACCCATTAGTTATAGGTGGGTTAGCTGTGTTTACTGTTGGAATGATTGGTTTGGGCGCAGCATTAAGAATTGCAGCCCCTGCATTTGAAGCAATTGCTCCTATTATGATTAAAGTTGCTGATGTTATTGGCAACGTCCTCATGACTGCTATCAGAGAAGTACCAGAGATATTCAGATCAATAGGTTATGTGATCGAAAGTGTTGGTATGACGGTCACCGCTATAATTGATGCCATTGGTGGTGCTATTAGAAAAATTGGCGAGGGCTTCCAGCTGGTTGGTGACGGAATCCAGAGAGTTCTCAAAGGCATCGAAGGTGTTATTAGAGGAATCGGAGACACTATATCAGGTGTAATAACTTCTGTAGCAGAGGGCATTGCAACAGTTGTTAATTCCTTCAAAGGCCCATCTCTTGATGAGAAAACACAGGCAGTTCAAAAATTAAGTAATATTGATCCTACTAGGATGCAACTTACAGCTGCTGGTATTGAAGCAATCGGTGAGGCACTAGATAGTATTGGTGGTGGTGTTAAGATACCATTCTTTAGTAAAGAAAGTCCAGTTCTTGGTCTTCTTGAACTTGCCAAAAACTCTGGTGGTATTCTTGATGCTTCTAGTGCTATTGATCAATTTGTCAAAAATGCATCCCTCTTTGAAAAGGGAGTTGATATTGATGACTCTGTAATTGAGGGTATCGAAAAGGTGGTCAAGTCCTTGGGTAGTGGCGATCCAAATGGTCTTAACGCTTTTAGTAACGCTATCAATGCAATCAACGATCTTGATATGGCTAAGATTGGATTACTATCTAAAATTAACATACCACAAGTTATGCCTCCAACGGCAGCAGAGTATGAAAGAATATTCAAAGCATTGCAAACTGCTGAACCCTCAACCATTGAAAAAGTACAAGGATTCTTCTCTAAGGTATTTGGAAGATCACCAAGAGAAGATAGACAGGCTCGGACTCCTAGAGGCGCTGGTTCTGCTGGAGCTGGCCCAGCATATGGTGATGTTGGTGGTGCGCCTGCTCTTGACGAAAATCAGATGGCAGCCGAAAGAGAAAGGCGATCTCTTCGTGCGGCTGCGAAAGACGTTAAGGGGTCTAGGGACGAGAGAAGAATTGCTAGATTGAAGGCGATAATAGCCGATCCTAACACTTCTGCTAGGAAAAAAATTATGGCGAAGAGAAGCCTTCGGAGGTATGAGCAGCTCCAAGCAGCCGGTATGTCTAGTGAAAATGTGATTGCTGCTGGTGGATCAATGTCAGCAAAAGTGCGTCAAGGACAAGTGATTTCATCATCTCCACCATCAGCGGGTGATTACGGTGGTGGGCCTAGTGGTGGAGTTAACATAACAACCTCAGCACCAACAACCAATGTGAACAGGTATTCTAGTCCGGTATCACCAAAGCCAACTAGTCCTTCAGCTGAAACTTTGCGAAAGATAAAAGACTTCTAAAAAAAAGGGGGAACAAAAGTTCCCCCTTCTCTGAAGCATCGACCAAGGCAATCAGGTCGCTATGCTTCCTCAGCCAACTTCTCAAAATATGACATTGCGTCATCATCATTATCTTCTGTCACAGTAACAGTAGGTGCCGGTTTGGTATCCACTGTGGCTGTAGCAGTAGGTTCATCTTCCATTAACGTTTCAACCGTCGAGTTGGCGGCAACCGTGCCGGAAAGAACCATATCCAAACGAGTCTTCAACTCATTATAGGATTTGAAGTTGGTTGGTGCAGTAAACTCAGCGAGAGAATACTGTTTCTTGTAGATTTCTTCTAGAACATCGTCATCGTCTGACAAAGCCGATACGCTTTCAAATTCAGACTTATCATAGTTCCAGTATCCATCTACCTTGCGAAGCTTCAACTTGAAGTTTGCACCTTCCCAAAAATCAAAAGGATTGATGGGAGTCTCATCTTCAAATGCAGGCTGCATTGCTTCCATCACCTTGTCGAAAATCTTCTTACCGAAACGGTATAGAAAGACTTTACCCTCGTTTTGAGGATTGGCCGAATCACTGACCACATAGATGTTGGAGTAGTATTGCAACTTGCGCTTCTGTTTACGAGCGATCTCTTTATCCGATTCTACACCAGAGTTCCAAAGTTTGGAATTATACTCCGATACAGGATCGTTGTTGCCGAGAGTGGTAAGAGAGTTCTCAATATACCACTGACCAGTTGGGCCTTGGAAAGCATGATTCCAAAGTTTCACCCAAGGAAGGTCTTCTCCGTCTGGAGCCGGAAGGAAACGAATGACGGCATATCCATTACCGGACTTATCCATCGTAGGTTTCCAGAGTCGTTCATCCACATAGGACTTTTTCTCTTGTGGGGCAGATTCTTTCTGGGCAGCACCCAATAGTGAATCTAGACTATTCTGCTTCTTCATTGCAGCTAATGACATCGTATGTCTCCTTATGTTATCGTATGTTTCGTATGTTACAATATTTTCATTTTAGAACAAAGTTCATTTTTTGTCAAGTGCCTTACGTTAGAATGATAATCTTTTAGTGAGGAACCATGCCAACTTTGTCCACCTGACACTTGGCAATCCACCCAATAAAATATTATATCCTTGTACTTGTCAAAAACCTCACTCATTTGGCCCATCCAATTTACAGGATTGAACCCTTTCGCAGAAACAGGCAAATAGTTGTCTGTTCCTTTGTACAGGTTATTTAGTGGTTTGTCATATGCACTAAGATCAAACCCTAACATGTACACCTCTTCTGCCCCTGACTGACAAGCCAGTGACAATGCAGCGTTTCCAGTAGAGTAACCGACATGGCCTTCTACTGGAACCACAACATCTCTAATTTCGTTGACATATGTAATCCACACACCAACGTCCTTTTCCATCTTTAGTTTCAAGTCATTCATATCAAGATTAGGAAACTGTAGTATGGCTGCCTCTACCTTCTCTGACAAGGTAGCAGGGTCTTTACCACTAATAACGCAATAATCAGTCCTATTCTGGCTTTTGTGTATGAAAGCTTCTGGTATATCAAATCCCATGAACATTGCATCAGCAACATCAGATGGCACGATGTTCCAATTTGCAAAATATACGTTGTGAGCGCTAAGATAGTCTGTGTCTTCATCACACCAACCAGAGTCATATATCTCCTGTTGCATTGCATAGTCCATAGCAACTAGGTTGTCAACACAGTGAGGGCCATCACGATAGATTGCATTACAACCCCATGTTACAACCTCATCATCCATAATGGTTTGATGGCATGGTTTGAACCATGCCCTTGACTCACCATTTCCTATGACTAGGGCTTTCACTTGCTCATCCTTCGGTCAATCTTACCAGACGCCCCATCCGTATTCACCGTGTAACTTACAGACGCATCATCCAACCAGCGTTCATTCTTTACAAAGTCGAGTTTATATGCATCACGCTCTGACAAGTTTGCAAGTACATTGAACGCTAGACTGATCCTCGCTTCGTTTGTATTGTTCTGTGGAAAGCCGTGGAACAGATACGAGTTAAACATAATCAACGAGCCTTGCGTACAGGGCATACCAATCTTATTTGTAAAGTTGGCATTTGCCTTACTATAGTGTTTTCTTAGTGAGAAGAACGGATCACTGTTTGCAGGCATCTTCTCAAACACCAGAGGTGGGTGCTGTGGATTAGACTGAACGTAATACACACCGCTGATCAGAGAGTTACCATGATTATGCATACTCTGTGAACTGCCTGGCTCTGCACTGTTCAACCAACTCTCATGAATCCAGAACTCACGATAGTCCAGTGTCATCACGTTATCCAGATAATCCTTGACACACTCATAGAACCATGTTTTAAGTTCTGCAAGTCCTTCATGATCAACAATGTTAGGCAACTCTTCTCCAAACTGTGTTGTGTTTGGATTTGCAATTGCTTGTTGATTGAACTCAAACTCGTTCATCGACGGTATCTTTGGCGGGCTTGGGTTTTGATATATTTTCAATACGCCCGCTGGGAATACAGGAATTTCAGTCATAATCTAACTCTCCGATCAAAGGAAATATTTTTGCAATCTCTACAGCACAAGCCTTTGCAATTTCCATATGCTCTTTTTGTGTGCCGTTCGCACTTCTTAATTCTATGTAGTGAACCCATGAACGTAGTGTGCCATTCATATACATACGGGACATAGTAAGTCCCTCTGGTAATACTGCACGGGCCTGTTCTTTTGCAATACCATTCTTAATCGCCCACTTATATTCTCTCTCTGCTGCCCAAAGAACTCTTTTCTGCGCTTGCTCCCATTCAATCTGAAAAAACTTATCATCCACCTCAATACTGTCTTGACGATTCTTTTCATCTTGTAGTCGGGCTTCTCTAGTCACAAATTCTAATTCTTTAGTCGGGTCAGCATATCTTTGACTGAACTCTTGAAATGAGAATGAACGATGGCGCAATATCTGCCTCGCAATATCTCTGGTTGTTTCTATCTCAAGACATGCATTGACCATCTCTAAAGGCGACCAGTGTTTATTCTTGATAAGATATTTAATAAGTTTCTCTGATGTATCAGAATTGTTTTGATTATCTGGATTAGACACTCTAGCACAATATGCAATCAAACCTTCTAGATCATTTGGCTTCACTGCCAGTGTGTCACCTTCATATGACTCTGTATAACTAATCAAACGGACTTGCATTATTCATGTTCTCCGCCGGGGTCACCCTCTGGTAGAATTGTCTTTTTACCATTGATCCATACAGCGCCACGACTACGGCCCATGCTGTGATATCCCTTAATAAAATTAAAAGATTGAGGTCTACGCTTTGCGGTTTCAAACGTTGCCACCGTAATCACAATTGCCAAGATCAAGGCCGTATGTGCGATCAATGACGTTCCAAAGAACATCAAATCTCCAATCATTATACTAAACGCTATACACCACATCCACGCAAGGGCCTGTAATGCCATATGTCGCACTTGTAAATCTTGAATGTTTTTAAGAGGATTGTGTTTTGCATTCATAACACCATTCCAACAATCATATATAAACTGTCTCACATATCTCTCCTTATAAAAATGGTGCCGGTGGTAAGACTCGAACTCACGACCTATTGATTACAAATCAATTGCTCTACCAACTGAGCTACACCGGCACACATTCCTTATCGCCTACGGTTGGGGCGATATCCTTTCGGCCAAGAAGGCTGACGAGAGCCGAGTTTCTTTACTCGTTCTGCCAACTCTTCGTTGTATTTGACCAATTCGGCGTTCTCAAATTCGAGCGCCTTAACTCGGTCTTGAAGGTCAAACACCTTTGCGGCGAAAAAACCTTCTTCACGAACGGCGGGATCACCGTCCAGATGCACTGTTACTTCCATTTGAAGTCTCCATTGCAAGGGTTGAACATAAGACTATCTTAAAGTAGTCCGGCGAATATGTCAAGTACCTAAAGAGGTAATTGAGCACATTTTGGTAGAAAGTTTAAATCTCTTGCGTTTGCTTCGATCTTCTCCTTTAGTGCTTTTGAAATTAACGGTTTTAGTGAGTCAGGCTCTAGGCCTTCTTGTTCGCAGTACCACAACACGGCATCCATGTGTGATATGTCTTTTTCCAGAACTATCTGTTCAATTTTTAGGGAAAATGTTTTAGATGTATTCAACGGCATTAGTCATCCTATAAAAAGTTTGGGGGCTAACCGTGGGCCCCCACGGATGTATTACGGCATCACCCGAAATCCGGGCCGATGGTTTGAGTCAATCGGCAAGACTTTCAGTACATATCTCTCTGAAGGGAGTATCCTTTGTGTAATCCTATGTTGTATTCTTTAGATACTTTCAAGCATCGGCCTCACTCCATATTGTAGTGGGGATGTTTCTGTTGCCAAGTACATCCCCGAAACTCCGAACAATCACTGCTTACGCAGCGAGTGCCATGGGTGCAAAATTATCATTTGCGTTTACTTCAGTGACCTATAAGGCGGTCAATCCACAGTTCTCCACTTCTCTAATCAACACCTGTCGATCCTGTTTCGCCCCCATCATGAATACTTGGATGAGATAGCTGGGTTATACTCGCTCTAGGCCGGTGAAGGTTCGCCATTACTGCCGAACCACATCCAAGTATTCATGGTGGAGGCGTTGGGTACTGCCCCCAAGTCCAGTCTGCCTTTCAATCTGTCTCATCAAACTGTACCTTATTTATACCATTCGCCACAAATATTGTCAATACCTAAATTGCAATTTTTTCGGTCGGCGGCTTTTTCTTTTTATCAAATCTTCCTGGCGCCAGGGCCCATCCAAGTTTATCACCAGCTGCGTTTCCTAATTTTAATGCTACGGAATGCCTGTCGAGGTGATCTTTATAATGCACTAAAGCACCCATGACATAAAATAGAATAGGTGTTGGAAAAGCCAAGCAATCTTGCACCATAACTTTTTGGTTTATCGTAAAAACAACTAGACTTTCGCCTTTCATATCGGCGTTGACGATATCAATTATTGTATCTTCATCTTTGCATATAACTTGAACTGCCATTGGTTCTCCAACACCCCAAGTTACTTCATCAAATTTATCGTATGAATCATCCGACAGCGCTTTTAGAGGCCATATCAGCGCCATCAAAGTCATTACTGCCAGTAGGTATTTCATTTTTTTCTCTCCAGTTCTGAACCGCTTCACCCAGAAACTCAAGATAATCCTGTTTGTTTTTTACGAACTCTTGGACAGTACCATCTTCTGTAACAACTAGGATGACCACTTGATCAACCATGATACCAGTTCGCTCACCAAACATCTCTGCGTAAGCGGCACCTTGTATGTAATAATTTTCGTTCCAATCATCTGTACGTTCTTTTGTGGAAGTTTTAAAGTCAATGATTGATAACTTACCTTTATAGTCGGCGATACAATCGACTCGACCAGCGACTCTATATTTATCACTATAAAGCCCTGCTTCTTGGACATATATGTTATTAATATTGCATAGTGCTTTTTGTCGCAGTACCCTAAACAAGGCGTACGGCAAGAAGTTTTTTTTGTGTTCTTCCCATTTTGAAGGCCAGTCTATGTGAACGTTATTGAGAAAATCCTCACACATATGGTGAACCTTAGTACCTCTTGCAGCTGCGGTTCTTGCAACGTAATTAGCAACATCATCACCCACACGTTTACGCCACTCCCACAATCCTTCTTTCTTGCGATTAGACAGGACTGTGGTGATTGAAGGGTAATAGCCCTTTGGTGTAACATAGAAACGTTTCTTGTTGATAGTCTTGGTTTTTAATTCTGGTATTTCTATCGACACATGATTAAAAGACATTTGTTCAAACACTCTCATTATATTAAAACACTCGTTGATGATGGGCTATAGTGTGGACTAGGAATTGTCTGTAACCTAGCAAATCTGTCATATGTGCGAAGTTCGACTTCAGTTACAGACATTGTTCTGCCTTGTTGATCCACTTGCTCAGTTCTGTGGATGTGTGAAAACCCATTTGCAGATTGCAAAGGGATCATGATGGAAGAATACATGGCCTGTACTGCCCCGATGGGTGCAATTGGCGATACACTCATATCAGTTTCATCCTATTTACTAATCTACCCGCTCTATTCGGCACTTGATTATACCATCTGCTATCCATCATCTCCTCACCGGCTCCCATCCAATCTCTTTGATCAACACAGGATTTCATATTTCTAAATTTACTCAACCTTGTCAATCCCATGTTGAACATCATGTTAGCAATTATTTGTTGAGCTTCTTCTGGCAGATCGTCAAAGTCTTCGTAAAGTTTGTTGCAGTCTGACAAGACTCCTTGGAGATCACTGTCGAAGGCCTCGGCAACTCTATCTTCGGAGACAGGGGTTCCAACGGCCTGACCATTTTCGGGATCAGATTCAATAATAAGATGGCCAATACCAAATGTAGGATAGCCAAGGTGGTCAACATAAATCTCATATTTTACCCCCTCATCTATTTCCAATTGCTCTCTTAACATTTCTACGTTCATATTTATTCTCCTTTTGGTGCCGGAGTGAGTTTATGTTCCGTTACAGGCCGTAAACTCTTGTCCCAATCAACAATTAAATTACCAACAGCCATAATTCGGTCATGGTCACAATGATGTTCAGGCACCGAGTGATACAACCATGCAGGCCACAGAACAAGTTGTCCGGTCTTGGGTTCTACTTGTGTAAAAGACTGTGAATAATATGCATCTGGAAAAACTAGAGGAGCACATTTTTCACACCCCTTTACACAATATGTAAAACTCCAAGTATGAGGCCAATGTTGATGTGATTTAGTCATTTGCCCCTTGGTATATATCAACCCCCAAGAGTCTGCCACTGAATAGTCATACTGTCTAGGATCACCAGATTCATTTGTTGCGTTTGCTAGTGGTATGGTCTTAGCCAAACTAATCACCAACTCACCAAGCTTCTTGAATGAGTCATATTGTTGATCCATATCCCAACGGGTCATATGGCATTTAGCAGCTGTCTTGTGTTGTAACCTATCACCAGCGTCACGAATATCATTCTCTAAAAGTTTATTAAAGTTATCTATATTGGTTCCCTGCAAAGTTTTAACTTTGACAGGAGACTTCATTTTAAATTCAGGCCAACCCTCTTGAGTTGGTTTCACATATATGTTATTCAACACCAATACCCATCTTGATTTTGTTGATGAGATAACTTCGCACAAATCCAGATCGGACAATATCGCCAATGTTGAACTCTGTGCAATTAAACTCTTCCATCTCTTCTAGGATTCTCAAAAAATCATGTAGTCCGTTTTTCTCATTTTGTTTCTGTAGGTCTGTCTGACTGAAATCCCCACAGAAAAGAATTTTAGAATCTTGCCCCACTCTAGTAATAATCGTATCCAGCTCGTGGAAATTTAAGTTCTGAGCCTCATCTACTATAATGATGCTGTTATCAAATGTCAATCCCCTTAGAAACGATGTAGATAGGAAAAATAGAGAACCTTGGCCTTTTAGTTTGTCATATAGATTATTGAACGATTGTTCATTTGGCATCTCAAACATAAACCTGACCATGTTCTGATACGGCACTTGGTATAATGCAGCTTTGTCTTCCTCATCACCTGGCAGAAAACCGATTTCTCTGGTCGGTATAAGAGAACGAACCAGAATAACTTTATCTGCTGGATTCTTCAAATCCAATACATCCTGCAACGCAAGATACAGAGATACGAAAGTTTTACCCGTACCAGCTGCCCCAAATAGGAACTGGTTTGCGCCTTTCTTCCAAGTGTCAAAAACAACTTTTTGGTTATCTGTAATTGGTTTGATATCAATAAGATTCTTGAGACTGATTTCTTTACTAACTTTTTTTGCCATCACTTTCTCTTCTTATGTTTATTATAAATGTTTTCTGCTTGTAGACGTTTGGTGCTTTTACCACTACCATACTTATCAGCCATAGGCGAGTCAGGATGCTTAGAGGCTATATTTTTCATCACATCGTTGAACCCAGAATCATTTTTAGGCCCAACACCCATCACATGGTCACCAACCATAGCTGGTGCGTTTCCATGCCACACTCGTTTGATATGTGGATTATCTTTGACGAATTTTTCCATCTCAGCAATGGTCATCATTTCGTCATATTCTATTCCGGCGAGTTCGTTAAAAAATGTATATGTTGGCATTAAAACTTAAACTCCAATTGGGGATTACTCTCTTTTTCATAATAACTAACTTGATCCCTCAGCTCTTTTATTTTCACATATGCGTTTTGCACTTGTTCTTGCAACTGAGCCACTTCTCTTTTAAGAAGGTCTGTCTCTGTATGCAGCTTATTTTTCTCTTGATCGTCCAATTTCAGATGAAGAGAATTATGCATCGGCCGCTCCTCTCTCAGTCTCCTTGCCATGTAATCCCAATACGGTTCTCTGTCCATAAAACCACTCCGGTATACTGCGCTTAGTCCACTTTGCGAAATTTGCTTTCTCTAGTATATAGTAAGTCTGATATGCCATTACTGCATCCTCACCTTTACAGTATGGTGGCATACATTGAGGTGGGTCAGTGAAAGGAGCGTTCTCATCCATATTTTTAGGGCGGCCGGACAATCCCATGTTTAGTCTCTCTGAAGCATGAATTTTGCCATAACGATGTGTGTATTCTTGCATAAGAGCTCGCATATGATTATACAGCCAAAGGTAATTCAATCCACCAGAACGGGCCCAAATCGTGCTGGGATGGTTTTTGTGAGCCATTTTGTATAGACCATATTGGTCAGCATACTTATCACCATCAAGAACACGGTGTGCAGTAGAGAGTATTTGTGCGCTCTCTAGTATCATCTTGACAACGTGTTTGTCACACATCATCTGTGCAGCAATCTTAGGGTCACGGTCTAGGTAAAAGATATTCATTTTTTCTCCCAACGATAAAATATATGATCACCAATCTCTGTAGTTCTCGTCTTGGTCTTTGCCCAATCCGGTTCGACATAATCAGCATGATAATGTGTAGCACCATCTGTTATGTCAATGAACTTAACATCATTATGAAGGATTAGCCGAGAAAAGTCAAGTGCCGATTTGTAAACTTTTTCGTTTTTTGGTTTGTCTGACAATCCGTCACAGTACCAACTGAATTGACATTTATTTCTAATTGGGTATGATGTGTTGGGGTCTTTCCATGATTTTCTTGTGGGCCCTTGCGTTACAACTTCGCATATTGAATTAGGAAATCTATTGTCGTTCACTCTATTCAATACGACAGCAGATACGGCAAGTTTCCCTGCCGTCCCTTGATCCCGAGCTTCATAATACATATTAAGTGCCAGACATTCAACGTGATTTTCATGAACGTAATTTTGCGGCCCTGCATCTATAGGCGCAGATATTAAAAGAAGGCTGGCCAGAAGTTCTTTCATTCTTCTATTTAACTCCGTATTCTTTCATGAATGCCTTAGTCAACGGGCCCTGCATCTTGTATGCTTCGACTTCCCAAGGCTGTTTCTCGTATGCGGTTTTACCGTAGTTGCGATACTTACCGTCTTTACATTTCCACAACTGCTTGTAACCACCCCGAAACTTATCTTTCATCCGGCCGGTAGCACCCTGCCAAACATGAACCATCTCATGAATGATACACTCAATGAACTCTTCTTTAGGAACAGTCCGGCTCAAACGATGGTCGATCTCAATATGATAATCACGGTCATCATCACCACGATAACAAAACCCCTGAGCACCATCCTCAAAAGTCTTGGTGAATTTAACATTGATATCCAAAATACGATGGCGAGGCATCAACATGTCCATGCACCACCAAACGATCTCATCTGCCAGCTCACGGTCTTTTTTCAAACCACCAGTAATTTCAACACCAATCATCTGAACCTCTTGTTCATCATCACTATATACAGTATCGCATATGGGGCTGATATTGTCAAGAAAAAAATAACACACTAAGTTATTGATATTAAACGATTCCGAAAAAAAGTTTAGAATTGTGGTTCATGGCCCTCTATGATTTCAGTCGGTTCTCGCTGCATATAGTCCTCTGTCCAACCAAATGCCTCTCTTACCACATTTGCAGACAGGCCCTTGTATTTGCGGTGTAATCCCTTGTCCTTGGCAGCAACGATAATCTCTGCCTCTGATTGATGCAATCCCTCAAGGAGTTGAATAAACATATTCTCTCTTCGATTCTGTGTTAGTTTTGGATTACCACCCTTGATATAGTGATACAGTGTCCTCGCCTCATGAATAAGCATATTGTGTTCAGTCCCTTCGGGAGCTTCATTCACAGTATATGGAACATCGCCCTCTGGCAATTCCCATTCAATCCTCGGATCAAAGGATGATTTGAGAACCATCCTTAACGCATCTGTGTTGTGTTGTCGTAACAGTTCAATCTTCTTTGCTTTGGTCTTCGCCTTCGCAACCTTGTCCAAAATTTCGGACATTAGTGGTGTATATGGCATATCAAAAATCTCCTATGCTATTCATCAGCTCTTGCAGCCGGTTCTTTATAAAGTAATTTAGTAGTTTGCTACGGTCACCTTCTGGAGCTTCTTGGTACGTTTGTAAACACTCCATGAATAACTCATTGGGCGATTCTGACAGGTCGATCAATTTCTTGTTTCTTTGATAATTTCTTTTTGTCTCATCATCCGGTAACATCTGTTCACACATGGGCCCAGCCCACTCTGCAATCTTTTTCTTGCTGAGAGGTTTCTGTCTCAATCCATCAACAAACGTATTATCGGGAGACAGAACATTTGGAACACCATCGCCAGTATCACCTTTTAGAATATGTTCGTATAGATATTCATTGGGGTCAATTCCGTTAACGAACTTTTTAGTGATCGGACTATATTGTGTCACATTTTTGTATTTTTGTAACTGCACAAAATCTTTGTCACCAGATAGAATCAGTGTCTTACCGTTATCAAACTCCAACTCATGGCACAGCGCAGCGATAATATCGTCAGCTTCGGCACCATATACCTCTAAAACTTTATATGGAAAATTATCCTTGATCTCTTCTTTCATCATATTGAGGAAATCAAAGATATCGTTCCAATCATGGCCAGATGTGTCTCTGGTTTTTTTACGTCCGGCTTTATACTCTGGATAGTAATCCCGCCGCCAGTAGTGTTTTGAATCATAGCAGATAACTAACTCACCATACTCTTCACCAAACATCTGACGATACATACGAAGAGAGTTGAGTATCATGTGTCGAACCATACCCGGCTCTACACTATCTCTCTTGGTTATGTTTAAGTGCATCATTACACTTGCCAGACTAATCTGGTTCATATCAACTAGAATCATTATTTTCTCTCAATCTCTCCTCAGCCTCTTTGACTGAATTAGGGAACTTTTCAAGCACCACACTTTTTCTAACAGTATTGAAACTGACAGTAATACGTTTGTCGGTTTTGTTTTCAAAAGTGTGGTGGTCAACCCAACTTGGAAATATTACCATAGAGCCACTGGAACACGGCATAGTTATTGTTTTGCCCTCTGGAAATGTGAAGATGAGCGGCGCACTGTCCTTATCAGCATATGGATAATATGCACCGCTCACCACACTGCCCTCCCTGTCATCCCACGACTCGACATGACGATGCCGGCCAACCTTGTGACCTTGACCTAAGATATTAAACCAGCTGGCTGATATCACTGACGGCTCCAACTTCTCATGTGGTCGGATATACTCATTGATGCATTCTTGAATTTTTACCATCAAAGGTTTGAGTTCTTCCTTAAACAGAAATTCTCTGTCAATCTCATAACTGCTCAGTCCAGAGACTAAGTGATAATTACCTGTCATTGAATTGTCAATGACTTCAAGGCAAGTATCATTATACGCACTTAGATTAAAATTGTCAATCCACATTATACTTTAAAATGAGCATTAAAGCTCATGCTCCTACGTTCACCTTCACTATAGAAAGGGTATACAAAATGTTTGAGATAGGACGGGAACATCAATATCTTGCCAACCTGTGGCTTGAACTTGAATGTGTCACTTCTCATATCTTGGTTCTCACCAAACATAAACTCAATAAACCCATTCGTTGGATAGTGGTCTGTCATCTCTGTTCGCCACTCATCTTCCATATTTGGTGGCAACTTCAAATATAAAACTGCTGACAAATCGCCACTATGATGGTGGTACGGATTATACTCTCCGGCATACTGACTAACAATCCAACTATGTGTTAAATGAATATTGTCCACCGTAGGCTTTGTATCCTTGCCCGCAATCTTATACCAGTAATACGCTCTGTTCTTTTTGATGATATAGTTTAAATAGTCCACACAGGCTTCACGCATCACCTTAAAAAGTAAATCTCTATCTTCTGCTGTACGAACAGGAATTTGCACTTCTTTACTGACCTTGCCGACAAGTTTATGTGACCAATCATATTGGACACTTTTTTTCTCATCGTTTAGTACCTCATCACCGACACTGTTAACAACGTCGATAAACTTTTGGGGGATGTTTGACTCCATGATTGTTGGGCTAAAAACCTCATGAAACCTTGGGTGGTTCTGGTTCCTCTTCGCCATTATCAAATCCTTCAATTACTTTTATTAACTTTTCTTCATCCAGGCCGGTTGTCAGTTCGTTTCGACCTTCTTCCTTTTCTGCCTTGGTAAAGGCTGACATTACTTTTGCCATAGGATGGACGTAATCAAAATCTCGGTACAAAGCTGCCCTGACTGATTCAATAATAAATCCCATGTCTCGTAAAAAATTTTCATCTTGAACATCAAAGCCATTCTCACTGATAGAGTGTATCATTTGAACCATAACTGCTTCTGTAAGATTGTCACAGAACATTATGTTCTCTTGTAACTCTACGATATCATCTTCGGGTATCTTTACCTCTTTTTTTGACTTTGCCTTCCACGGCCCTTTTATTACGTTTCCGTCTTCTTTTGGTCTTTTGCACATCGGCATTTTCTACTCCATTATCGTCGTTGTACATTTCTTGCGTATAAACTGTTCCCAACATTGGATAATAAGTTCCAACATCAAACTTTGGTTCGCCTTTTTTGGGGCCATACCAATAGTATGCTTGAGCTATACATCGGTTTCTTATTTTCTTTTCTTGGTGTTCACCATAAAAAAGATCAACCCAATCACCAGTTCTTAGATATGTCTTCATATGTTTAACATACCCCTCATGATCAAGCATCCTAGCATATGCTCCTTTAACTCCTGCTTTGTGCGATCTACGTTCAGCATTGGCAAGGTCTTTCTGTGTTTTGATCCACTGTTTTACCTTTTTGGGATTGATAGGATAATCATCAGGCAAGTCACGCAAACTTTCATGAATACTTGATTGACCATAATCTGGATTTTTGGCCGCACGAGCTTCTCTTGCCTTTGCAAGACGTTCTGCAGCTGCAGCCTTTTGCTCCTCTGTCATGGGTTTCCGGCGTTTGCGTTTTTTAGGTTCCTTCCACCCACTGTTATCAGTTTTAGCCGTTATCTTTTTTGCCATCGAGCTATTTATCCTTGTTTCAGATACCAAGCAACCAAACCATTCAGAAGAATGGCAACTCCAACTGCATTGACTACAATCAATGCACGGTCATTCCACATAACTGAAACAACCAACCACCCAGCAATGCCTGCACATTGTACTAGAACATTCCAAGGGTATAGATTATTAGCAGCAAGAACCATGCCGATAATAAGAACAATTGAGCTTACCCACTTGATATACCAATCAGTAGTGTGCAAAGGCGTTACTGTCTTAGTCGGTATTTCGTGTGCCTTCAAATCTATTGTCTTTTCTTCAGTTTCTTCAGTAGCCATGCTCTTGCATTCTCTTTTCTAAGGCTTTTTGTGCCCTTCTGCGACCAGCAGCTTTCGCTAATCTTTTTTTCTCACCCTTTGAACGATAATACTCTCGTTCTCTCATCTCCGTATAAAAACCGTCTTGTTGCAATTTCTTTTTTAGGACACGCAATGCCCCATCAACGTTATTATTACGAACTTCAACTCGCACTTAATTTCTCCTCATGGTAGCAACCTCTGTTGCTTGTTTTTTGCCTCGCACTGGCACTGCATTAGATTTGTGCATCTGTGCAATACCAATAATTTCGGTTCCGGTATAAACGTTCTCCTCTTTCTTAGCCATAGACGGATCGTAGAAGCATTGGTCGGAGCGAGAGGATTTGAACCTCTGACCCTCTGCTCCCAAAGCAGATGCGCTACCAGACTGCGCTACGCTCCGATTGGTGCTCTCGACAGGACTCGAACCTGTGACCCACGGTTTAGAAGACCGTTGCTCTGATCCTACTGAGCTACGAGAGCCTATTCCCATCTTTTTTAAGAACTTTGCATGTTCCTTCTCAGCAGCAATCTGACTTTGAGTCTTCTTGCCTTTCTTGCGTTTGCGTGTATTCGTTGTTGTATAATACACAGGCAACATATGCATACCGCTCATTTTCTACTCCAATATGGGCGACAAGGTGCAACCGATATAGGTCAAGTCAACACCCCACCCATCAGCTAACATAGATTGAACACTCTCCAATCCTCTGTCTCTGATTGTATCTTCCCAAGTATCGACAAATTGTTTACACTCTAATTGAGTGTCAAAGTGTCTAGACAGGACATGCACTTTTGCTGGTAACTCCTCACCAAATGGATCAGTCACAGTAAATGCAAGAAGAAGCATAAAGGTTTTAATCATTTTTCATAATCTTCCAGTTGTTATCAATGTAACATACGGTTACTTTTGAGTCAAGGCCCTTTCTAGCTTTTCTGCAATCACCCTCTTGGTAATAGCCGCCCCACTCAAAATTATTACGCATTTCAGCAAGACGTTTTTGATTTTCAGCCGGACGCTCCACAAACAGGTACTTATTAGTTTCCGTTTTACATCCAATTACTTTACATGCGATAGGACTAATAAGACCTGTAAGTAAAGTCAACGGCTCAAAGGCTTGGCTTTGACTTGGGATCAATAAGAGACAACTCACGCTTGCGGCGATCATCATCTTCCTGCTTTTGCTTTTCAGCATTTTCGTCCAGCTCCTTCCAAGCTTTGGTTGCTCTCAACTTATTGAACAACATTTCATCCTTACGAATACGGTTGGTAAGAATCTTTCTTGCCTCTGCATCAGAATACTCTAACAAAACAAAGGCACGATATTGCGTCCCATGTGGAACGACCTCAACCTCTGCCATGTGATAACCGGACACATCAGTATCAGCAGTGATGTTCTTCACCGCACGTTCAAACTCTGAAATTACGGATGCATCAAGATCACCAGAGCCGACTTTCGCCTTGAACTGTTTTGCCTGACTACGCATCCTTGAGTTAATACGATCTGCAAGAACAACTTTTGCATTCAACACAGCCGCATCAACCGAAAACTGTAGATCAGGCGT
>VTLG01004180.1_pt1 | contig 32783 bp, 50 predicted proteins | sample 4694571 | NCBI WGS metagenome assembly VTLG01 (sample SAMN12604809, study PRJNA352737) | marine metagenome | biome: ENVO:00000447; feature: ENVO:00000209|ENVO:00000569|ENVO:01000036; material: ENVO:00002151; isolation source: viral sequences binned using virsorter ...
CTCTTCATGCGAAATATTTTGAATTATATAATACTATATTCCTTTTAAGAAAGAAAGCAGAGCAGCAAAGGAAGAACATCCGTCATGAACGGTATGAGTATTTTAGTGGGAAAGCAGACCCAGAAGTATATGTAGAGAATCCTTTTCCAAAGAAGATAAGAGATAAAGATACTATGCAAAAGTATTTGGATGCAGATGAAAAGTTATCTAATACTTCACTAAAGATAGATTATTATGATACAATGTTAGTATACTTAGAAAGTATTCTTAAAGTAGTTCAGAACAGAACATATCAGATTAAGAATGCAATTGAATTTATGAGGTTTAATTCTGGATTGGGATAGTGATTGATATTTACGATAATTTTATACCTTTAAGAACAGTAAAATCTATAGAACATCTTCTTATAAGTTCTCAAGCTTGGTATTTTTCATGGGATGAAAAACAAGGATTCATGGAGAATAGATGGATTTCACGTGATGTTCCTGGATATTCATTAGGAACAATTAGAAACCGAGAACAATTTGATCAAATAGATAACCTTTTACTTTCTTTTTTAAATAAAGAATTTGATACTTCTAAAATTGTAAGAGTTTTTGTTAACTGTTTTGGTAAGGGAGATGTGACGCAATGGCATACAGATCCCGGAGGAAAAAGTTATATGATTTATTTGAATTCTGAATGGAAAAGGCATTGGGGTGCTCCTACTTCATTTAAGAACAAAAGAAAAATTTATCCCAAACCAGGAAGATTAGTAGTATTTTCAGCAGATATAGAACATAAAGGTAATGCTCCTACAATCTTTATGCCAAAGTATTTTCCAGGAAGATTTAGTATGGTTTTTCAGGAGAGGTCATAAATACCCATAGATGCATGGGTTAGGTGATTGATACGTCTGCCAATCTTGTTATATCTAAATCTAATGAAGTATTTTTAAAAGTAGATACTGAACCTCATATTGAGTATGAGTTAAGGGATCATTTTACTTTTGAAGTTGAGGGTGCAAAGTTCATGCCTCAATATAGGAACAAGAATTGGAATGGAGAAATACATCTTTTTGATATGAGAAATAAACGGATCTATGTTGGTCTGTTAGATAAGATTGTAGAATTTTGTAAAAGACATGATTACACTTATAAATTTGTAGACAATGAATACTATGGTACTCCCTTTGAAGTAAATGAAGGAATATCATATCAGGGTGTTAAAGATTATATGCAATCTATTTGCAATCATCAACCAAGAAAATACCAAGTTCAGGGAGTATACGATGCCTTAAGACATAATAGAAAGCTATTGATATCACCCACTGCTTCAGGCAAATCAATGATGATTTATTCTCTCGTAAGGTATTACGTAGAGAAAGGGCAAAAAATACTTTTAGTTGTTCCCACGACATCTCTCGTAGAACAGATGTATAAGGACTTTTTTGATTATGGTTGGGATGCTGAGTCATATTGTCATCGGATATATTCTGGTAAGGAAAAAACAAATGAATACCCAGTTACCATTACTACATGGCAATCTGTTTATAAATTACCTCGTTCATTCTTTGAAGATTATAATGTAGTTATAGGAGATGAAGCACATCTCTTTAAGAGTAAATCTCTTATATCTATAATGACAAAATTACATCATGCAAAATATAGATTTGGATTTACTGGAACATTAGATGGAACTCAAACTCATAAATGGGTATTGGAAGGATTGTTTGGTCCATCATATAAAGTAACTAAAACAGAAGAATTAATGAGACAGGGATATCTTTCTCAATTGGATATTCAATGTATTGTTTTAAAACATTCTCCTCAAAATTTTAATACTTATCAAGATGAAATAGAATATCTTATTACACATGAACAAAGAAATAAATTTATAAAAAATTTGACTTTAGATTTAAAGGGTAATACACTGGTATTATTTTCTAGAGTAGAAGCGCATGGTGCAGTCCTCTATGATTTAATAAATATTAGTAAGACTGGTGATCGTAAAGTATTCTTTATCCACGGTGGAGTTGATACAGAAGAAAGAGAATTAGTTCGTAAAATTACTGAGAATGAAAAAAATGCAATCATCGTTGCGTCTTATGGCACTTTTAGTACTGGGATTAACATTAAACGGTTGCATAACATCATCTTCGCAAGTCCCTCAAAATCTAGAATTAGAAATCTCCAATCCATTGGTAGAGTCCTTAGAAAAGGAGCAAACAAAGTAAAAGCAACTCTCTATGATATCTCTGATGACTGTACTAAAAATTCTAGAAAAAATTATACTTTAAATCATCTAATTGAAAGAATTAAAATCTACAATGAAGAAAACTTTAATTATGAAATAATCACAATACAGTTAAGGAAATAATGATAGAAGACGATTTTTATGCGACACTAAAATTTAAAAACGGTGAAGAAATATTTGCCAAAGTAGCTGCGTCTGAAGAAGAAGCAAGGACCATGCTTTTAGTTCACCATCCAGTTACTATTGTAGAAGTAAAAAGTAGAGGAGGGATCGTAGGATATAAAGTAGAACCTTGGTTAAAGACTAGTAGTGAAGATATGTTTATTATTAATATGGATAATGTTCTTACCTTATCAGAATCTAATGATATTGAAATGATTATGATGTATCAATCTTTTGTTAAGGATTATACCTCAGATAAGAATAATCAAGCATCGATGAGTCGTAAGATGGGATATCTTGGAACAGTTAATGGTACTAAAGAAATTTTAGAAAAAATTTATAAATTAGATAGTAATAAGAATACTAATAGCTAATCCTTTTCCCGAACCCTAACAGAGTTATTCTACTTGTTTTTTTGAACTTGTCAACTGTACGTAGAAATGTTATACTATCTACATAATAGTGATAAAGACTTATGATAAAACCAGGTACTATGGCAAAAAGAAAAAGGTCAGAACACTATGTTAACAATAAGGAGTTTCTTGCTGCTTTAATTAAGTATAGAGAAGATAAGGAGATTGCCGTACTGCAGGACAAACCAAAGCCTCCTATTCCTAGGTATATTGGAGAGTGTTTTTTAAAGATTGCAAACCATTTATCATTTAAACCAAACTTTGTTAATTACATGTTCAAGGAGGACATGATCTCTGATGGAATCGAAAATTGCGTTCAGTACATACATAATTTTAATCCTGAGAAATCCCAAAATCCTTTTGCTTACTTTACGCAGATTATACATTATGCGTTTCTCCGCAGAATACAAAGAGAAAAACGTCAATTAGAAATTAAAAATAAGATTTTGGAAAGGTCTGGATATTCTGAAGTATTTGATGATAGTAACCAGATTGACGGTGCAAATTTTTCAGACTATAATCAAATTAAGGATGCCGTTCATTCTAAACTTCGTTATTCATAAATGCATATTGAGACACGAGTAAAAGCTTATCATCCGGTTTATATTGCTGATTATCCATTTGCGGATTCTTTGAATAATCGTGTTAGACCTTTATTGGAAAACTATAAAGGTGGGATTGGTCATACTAATGTAAAAGCAACTCATACGGAATGGCAGTGGGGTATGGATATTCCTGAAATGAAGAAGTTTGCAAAATATATTTTAGCTGAAGTAGATAGATATGCAGAGTGTAAGTTAATAGATAAGACTGTTTATAGACCTAGATTGACTAATTTGTGGGCGAATATCTATGAGAAGGGAGATTCGGCTCAACAACATAATCATATGCCAAATTTTATGAGTTTTGCTTATTTTGTAAAAGCAAAGTGGTATGATTCTCCCTTTATATTGACTGATAGTGGAAAAAAAGTTCGTCCTAAAGAAGGAAGATTCTGTCTTTTTCCTGCTTATATGCACCATGCAGTTCCTAAGCATAGATATAAACATCAGAGGATAACTCTTTCCGGAAATATTGATATGGATGAAGTAAAAGAAAATCCAATTGAGAGGTTAAATTGGTTTTCTCCTAATGGAAGAGAGGATTTAAAATGAAAAGAGATCCGACAGTAGGAAGAATTTTTCCAAAAGAAAAAGAACCCTGTGATGATATAGTTATAATTACAGATCAGCATTTTGGTGCAAGAAAGAATTCAAAACTTTTTCATGATTATTTTTTAAAGTTTTATGATGAGATTTTCTTTCCTTATTTGGAGAAGAATGGTATATCTACAATAGTAGATATGGGAGATACTTTTGATAGTAGAAAGGGAATTGATTTTTCATCATTAGCATGGGCGAAAGATAATTATTATGATAGATTGGAAGAGATGGGAATTGTTATTTATACCATCGTGGGGAATCATACAGCTTATTATAAGAATACAAATAATATAAACGCCGTAGATTTATTGTTACGTGAGTATGATAATATTCATGTTTATTCAGAACCTACGCAATTTGCATTAGGAGCGGTTGAGGCTCTTTTCATTCCTTGGATTAATAGTGAAAATGAAGAGCATACTATTAAGATGATCCAGGAATCTAAGGCTAAAGTAGTTTTTGGACATTTGGAACTTAATGGGTTTAGGGTTACTCAACAGGTAATAATGGACCATGGTTTTGATATGAAGTATTTTAAAAAGTTTGAAAAGGTTTTTTCAGGACATTTTCATACTCGTTCAAGTCAAGGAAATATTCATTATTTGGGAAATCCATATGAGATATATTGGAATGATTATGGTGAAACTAGAGGATTTCATACTTTTAATATGCATACTTTAGAACATACTCCTATCAATAATCCTTATCAGTTATTTTATAAGATTTTTTATGATGATACTCCTCATCAAACTTTTGATGTAAGGGAGTATGAGGGTAAGATTGTAAAGGTTATTGTTCGTAAAAAAACTGATATTAAACAATTTGAAAAATTTATTGATAAGTTATATTCTGCCGGAGTAGCAGAACTTAAGATAGTAGAGAATTTCGATTTTAGTGGATGGTATGATAATGATTCAGAAGTTTATGAATCTGAGGATACTATGTCTATTCTTAATAGATATATTGAAGAATCAGATATAAATCTTGATAGATCTGTTGTAAAAAAGATACTGCAGGAAGTCTATCAAGAAGCTTGTGAATTGGTATGATGTATATTCTTACTGTTGCTGGTAAAGAGAGGGATGGTGCATATTCAGTTCAGGATGATGAAGGAACTCAAATTCTTTATTTGTTTGAAGATGAGGATGATGCTACAAGATATGCTATGATGTTGGAAGATGATGATTATCCAGAGATGACTGTGATTGAAGTTGAAGATGAGATTATGATTAAAACGTGTAAAGTACATGGGTATAACTATACAGTTATTACTCCTAATGACGTTGTGATTCCTCCTAAGATTAAGCATGATTTTATTTGAGAAAGTTTGTTGGAAAAACTTTTTAAGTACAGGAAATCAATACACTGAAATTGATTTCACACAGAATTCTACTAATCTTATTGTAGGAACTAATGGTGCAGGTAAGAGTACAGTACTAGATGCTTTGACATTTAGTTTGTTTAATAAGCCTTTTCGTAAGATTAGTAAACCCCAACTAACTAATTCGGTTAATGAAAAAGATTGTAGAGTTGAAGTAGAGATTTCTATTGGACCAACTGATTGGAAGGTGGTGCGTGGAATTAAACCGAATATATTTGAAATTTGGAGAGATGGAAAAGTATTAGATCAATTTGCATCTGCTGTAGATCAACAGAAGTGGTTAGAACAGAATGTTTTGAAGATGAACTATAAATCTTTTACTCAGATTGTTATTTTGGGTTCTAGTACATTTGTTCCTTTTATGCAATTAACTGCTTCTAATAGGAGAGAGGTTATTGAGGATCTTTTAGATATTAAAATTTTCTCTTCAATGAATAATTTAATTAAAGATAAAATTCGTTTATTTAAAGAAGAAATAAAAGTACTTTCTCTTAAAAAGGAATCTTTGACTGATAAGATCAATATGCAGAAGGAGTTTATTGAGGAAATAGAATGTAGGGGTAAGGAAAATATAGAGGAGAAAAATAAGAAGATTGGGGAGTTGGGAGAAGAAGTTAATGAATTAATGTTACGAAATGAAAATTCAGAAGACCAGGTAAAAGGACTTAGTGAAGAGCAGGAAAAGGTTACAGGTGCTACAGAAAAGTTACGTACTCTTGGTAATTTAAAGGGGAAAATATCTCAGAAGGTAGCAACCATTACGAAAGAGCATAAGTTCTTTACAGACAATACGGTTTGTCCTACGTGCGACCAAGCAATCGAGGAAGAGTTCAGAATAAATAGGATTGAAGACGCTCAAAATAAAGCAAAGGAGTTACAAACTGGTTACAAAGAACTAGAAGATACTCTTAAAAAGGAAGAACAGCGAGAGCGTCACTTTACTACCCTATCGAAGGAGATTACAACATTAACGCATGGCATTTCTAAAAATAATACTAGGATATCTGGGTGTCAACGACAAATCAGAGATCTGGAATCGGAAATTCAGAGAGTTACCGACCAACTTGCAAACAGAAATACTGAGCATGACAAATTAGCAACCTTCCAGGAAAAATTATCAACAACTTACGACGAATTAGCTTCTAAAAAAGATACCATCAGTTACTACGATTATTCGTATGGATTATTGAGAGATGGTGGAGTGAAGACTAATATTATAAAGAAGTATCTACCGCTGATAAATCAGCAAGTAAACCGTTATCTTCAGATGATGGACTTCTACATCAACTTCATGCTTGATGAGGAATTTAACGAAACCGTTCAGTCCCCAATCCATGAAGATTTTTCTTATGCTTCTTTCAGTGAGGGAGAGAAGATGAGAATCGATCTAGCACTCTTGTTTACTTGGAGAGAAGTTGCTAGAATGAAGAACTCTGTCAATACCAATCTCCTTATTATGGATGAAGTTTTTGATAGTTCATTAGATGGTTTTGGAACGGATGAGTTCCTTAAGATCATTAAGTACGTGATTACAGATGCAAATATCTTTGTTATTTCTCATAAGACAGGTATGGATGATCGATTTGATAATGTTATACGTTTTGAAAAAGTAAAAGGGTTTAGTAGGATTGTAGACTGATGCCTACATTTAAACATACTCCTACAGGAAAAAAAGTTTTTTTCGCACATATTCCTAGAACAGCGGGAAGATTTATAGAACAAAATCTTTTAGAAAATAATGATTTTGTATGGGATGATCCTCCTCATTTAGAGACTGGACTTGGTGTGATGTCGGTAGTGCATGGAGCAGAAGTCGCACATTGGCACAGAGATCTTTATCAAAAATATTTGTCAGTAGAGAATATTCCTCATTTCAGTGTTGTTAGAGATCCTATTACTAGGTTTATTTCAGGTTCCATTTATATAAAAAGAGTGTATGGGAAGGATATACAGTCAGTGATGGAAGATCCAATAATGTTTTCATCTATGATTACAAATTTACCCTTTGATGAATCTTATAATTGGTATAGACCTCAAATAGATTTTTTGACAGACAAAACGCACGTCTGGAAATTTGAGGATGGGTTTAAGGAGGACTTTGCCAGTTGGTTAAGTGGCATAGTTGGAGTTGATTTGGTGATGAATGATGTAGAATATCCCATATCAAAGGATGAAAAGGATAAGGATTCTCGGCTTAAACCAAGTCCTTCTCTTATACATATTCTTAAGCAGGTCTATAAAAAAGACCTTGACAGATTCTATCAAGACTCATGAACACTGAACAAATCCCACCCTGGGCTAGGGGACCCATAAGAAGACCTGTTGATATTAGTAATGAGTTTCATGCATCTGGAATGGTTTTAATAACAGACCCTCGTAGCGACATTTATCTCCGTAAAGTCCATGAACGTTCCAAATTGGCAACACCACAGCAAGAAGGAGCAGAAGAGGACACTTAAGCCTCAAGCACTCCGTCAGGCAAAGGAAAGACGTAGACACTTGATAAAGAGTCTACTTAACCCGTCCAAGAGGCGGGTTTCGTCGTATTATGGATTCGTACCAAACAAAACAGATGGCAGTTCAACAAGAAATCAAATCCCATCTTGCCAAGTTGCTTGCTACTGAGGACATTGTAGTAGAGCATAAGCATGTTGAGTGTGCTCAGTTTGATGTTCGTAAACGTGTTTTGATTCTTCCTTTGTGGGAAAAGGCAAGTCATGATGTTTATGATATGCTGGTGGGTCATGAAGTAGGACATGCACTTTTTACTCCTGATAGGGATTGGTGGTTAGAGTATGATATTCCTCAGACATTTGTTAATGTGGTTGAGGATGCCCGAATTGAAAAGTTGATGAAGCGTAAATACTTGGGACTTGCCAAAAGTTTCTATAAAGGATATAGTGAGTTACATGATAAAGATTTCTTTGAGTTAGATGGTCAAGATATTAATAGTCTTAATCTTGCTGATCGGGCTAATTTACACTTTAAACTTTGTTCGATCCTTTGTGTATCTTTTTCGTCTACTGAAAAACCGATTATCGATTTGATCCATGACTGCGAAACGTTTGATGAAACCCTATCCGCAGCAGAAGCGTTATATAATTTCTGCAAGTCGGAACCCGAAGAAAGAGAACAAGACAGAGAGAAAGCCAAACAGGATTTTCTCAAAGATGTTACAGATTCTGGGGTGGATAGCATTGGGGACGATAGTAGCGTTCAGTCTACCGTTCCTGACACTGATAGCAGTTCTTCTATGGAAGATAGGAGCGATTCTGTTGATAGCACTTCTGGGGTGGATGATTCTGATCCTACTGTAGGAACTGCTGATTCATTAGAGACTAAACTTAAGGATCTTATTGATGATCGACGTGTAGTAGAGAATGTATATGTAGAAATTCCAACTGTTAGGTTGGAGAATATAATTGTTTCTAATGAAGAAATTCATAATTATATTGATAATGATTGGATAGAACAAAATAAAAGATGGAAAGATAGTGCACTTCCTATGTCTATCAAATTTGATGATGTAGATGCTGATTATGCACAATTCAAAAGCGATGCAAAGAAAGAAGTTAGTTACCTTGTCAAAGAATTTGAGTGTAGGAAATCAGCTAGTGCTTATGCTCGTGCTTCTACAGATCGTACTGGGGTTCTAGATACAACAAAGCTTCAGACATATAGATTCAGTGAAGACCTTTTCAAGAGAGTTACTATTCTTCCTGATGGAAAGAACCATGGATTAGTCTTTATATTAGATTGGTCTGGATCTATGCAGTATCTTCTTCAAGATACTTTGAAGCAGATGTATAATTTGATTTGGTTTTGTAGAAAAGTTCAGATTCCCTTTGAAGTCTATGCATTTACTAATGAATGGGAGCGCACCGAAGTTTCACCTGTTAAATCGGAACGTAGAGAAGGTGTACTATATGTAAGTGATGATTTTAATTTGATGAATTTGTTTAGCAGTAAAGTAAATGCTAAAACATTAGAACATCAAATGATAAACATTTGGCGTATTTCTCAAGCTTTTAAAGTAAGATCTTTATATACTTATCCTTCACGTCTAGTTCTTTCAGGAACTCCTTTGAATGAAACATTGGTTTGTCTCCATCAGATTCTTCCACAATTTCAAAAAGAGAAGGGAGTAGAGAAAGTTCAGTGTGTGGTATTGACTGATGGTGAAGCACCTCCAATTCCTTATCATAAAGAGGTTAAGAGGAATTGGGAAAGTAATCCTTATTTGGGATGTCGTTCTTGTCATCCAGATCGTACATTTTTGAGAGATCGTAAGGTAGGCAAGACTTATAAAGTAGGTTATGGATATCATGATTTCACTGATATGCTTCTTACTAATTTAAAGGATAGATTCTCTTCTACCAACTTTATTGGTATTCGAGTTCTTAATAATCGTGATGCAAAATCATTTATGAGATTGTATGATTATCGAGAATATGATAGAATGGCAGAACAGTGGAGAAAGACTAAATCTTTTACTGTTAAGGATTCTGGGTATGATGCATACTTTGCAATGTCTGCTAATAGTCTTGCTGAAGATGCAGAGTTTAATGTTGATGATGATGCAACTAAATCTCAGATAAAAAGAGCATTTGTTAAATCTCTTAAAACTAAAAAGTTAAATAAAAAAGTCCTTGGTGAGTTTGTGGAGTTAGTAGCATGACTGCAGATTGGGTTAAAGAAATCCCTAATTGGGAACAACAGTATCTTGAGATGAGTGATAAATTGTCTAAAAGGCAAATAGAACTTCTCAAGGGTGATGCGATTAAATCACATGAAGGTATGATTTATGGTGGAATGTATGCTGATTGGAAGAAAAAGAAGGGCTATGATATAAATACTACCACCAAGGAATAATTTTATTATGAGTATTTTTAATACTATATCCAGAAGTTTGAAGAATGTATTCGTGGGTTCTCATAAAGGGGATGATGTTAAAGATGAGTGGTTTAAAGATAGATCACTTAACCCACTAGATCAAATGCCAATAGCAAATGGTAGCAATCGATATGCACCACCAGAGAGACTTGTTGAGTTAGAAGCAGAGGTTAAAGCAGTGGAGGAGAATCCGAGACCGGAAGAAGAGATGGCAGAGTGGTTTAGTGATAAGAAAGAACATCCTGATGAGAGTGATGAGATAGAAGAAGAGAAGACAATGCATGAAAAGATGTATGAGATTGCAACTGCAAAATATAATCCGTTTGCCATTGGTGGATCTGAAATTCTAGGTGGTTCAGAAGAAAGATTAGAAGAAGAATTTACTCCGGAGAATGATCCTTATGGCGGATACTAAACCATATGATGACTCCAATTGGCGAGAAGAACAGAAACCCTATGTTAGTAGTAAACTTCAATTAGAAGTATTGGAGCATGGACCTAGGAGTCTTGCTCAGTCATGGATGATGCAAGCTATGAAGAATCAATGGAAGAAAAGGAATGGTTATAAAGATCCTGAACCTCCTGATTGTTCATCATCCCTTGAGGAATGGAATGAAAGTGTGAAAAAATATTTTAAAGAAGACAGTAAAGAAAGTGTCCCTTCTGATGAATAAATGACTTAAGATGGGTTATTATGGGTTTATTGAAACAACTACATTATGTTCGAGATCAAAATGACTCGTGAAGAAATCATTGAAGGTCTGAAAGCAAATTACGGAACTGAGTTCACAGCAGCAGATGTGAGAGGGTTCTGTGTAATGAATGACATTGCTTATCAGACTGTTACTAGTAAGATTGAGGAGTTTAAGGTTGGTCGTGGTAAGTGGAATTTAGAAGTTACTAAAAGAGTTGTGGCAGATATTGAGAAATCTTTTAGTGCACCTGCAGTGGAGCCTAAATTAGAACAGAACCTTATTCCACAAACAGATGATACCTTCGTCCGCTTTGGTCCTTTTAGCGATCTTAAGGCCATTCTCAATGCCGGTGTGTTCTATCCTACGTTTATCACGGGTCTTTCTGGGAATGGAAAAACCTTTGGAGTCGAGCAAGCCTGTGCTCAACTCAAACGAGAACTGATCCGTGTCAACATCACAATCGAAACCGACGAAGACGACCTTATTGGTGGGTTTCGCCTTATTGATGGTAACACTGTATGGCATAATGGACCAGTTATCGAAGCATTGGAAAGGGGAGCTGTCCTCCTTTTAGATGAGATAGATTTAGCATCTAATAAGATCTTATGTTTGCAACCTATTCTTGAGGGTAAAGGAATATTCCTTAAGAAGATTGGTAGATTTGTCACTCCATCATCTGGATTTAATGTGGTTGCAACTGCTAATACAAAAGGTAAAGGATCTGACGACGGTAGGTTTATTGGTACTAATGTACTTAATGAAGCATTTCTTGAAAGATTTCCTGTAACTTTCGAACAGGACTATCCAGCACCTACTATAGAGACAAAGATTTTAGGAAGAGTTGCTGCTACTCTTGGAGTAACTGATACTGATTTTTGCAAACGTCTGGTAGATTGGGGTGACATAATTCGTAAAACTTTCTATGATGGTGGTATAGAAGAGATTATTAGCACCCGTCGTTTGGTTCATATTCTTCGTGCCTATTCTATTTTTAATGATAAGATGAAAGCAATTCGAGTTTGTGTGAATAGATTTGATGATGAGACTAAACAAGCATTTCTCGAACTGTATGATAAGGTAGATGCTACAGTTCAACTTCCCGTTGACAATCAGGAGGATTAATGATATGGTTAATGCATGGAGCTTACTGTATTCAGAGATTAATGGAACTATGGACGAGGACTATCCTATTATAAAAAAACAAGAAGATGAGAAGGAAGTAGATTTTAAAGATGATGTTACAATTGTTGGAGGAGATTTTTTAGATAAAATAAGTGCAGAACTTCCTGAAGATAATTATTATGCTGCGGATACTGTACCATTTGATTATAGTCATTTCTATGGTGATACTTTTCTAACAGGTTCATCTTCTGCAGATACTATTTCTTTTGATTCATTGAACTTTGATTCTCAAACTGCTGTTCCTGGAGCTTTGGGAGAAGATCGTATTAATCTGAGAACGGATGGATATCCGGGAACGATTGAAGATGCTTCGAGGTTTAGTGGTACTGATGCTATTTCTTTTGGAGATGATCCTTATCCTACTTTAAGTAGTAAACCTCAACCAAACCTGAAGTATCAATCTCAAAAGTATGGTGAGGATAAAGGTATTAAAGATTTAAAGGATTATGTCTCTTCTACCTATCAAGGACACTATACTAATGATAACTCTGATGTTCAGACTCTTGACCTTATTCATTCTGTAGGTGATGCAGAATCTTTCTGTCGTTCTAATGCTATCAAGTACCTAAGCAGGTATGATAAGAAGGGACAGGCAAAACGTGATATACTAAAGGCAATGCACTATTGTCTTCTCCTCTACTATTTCAGTGGACAAACTAATGAAACTCCGACCCGTGGTTATGAAACTTTCTGATTTAACACTTGCTCTACTTAAAAACTTTTCTAACATTAATCAATCTATTCTTTTCAAACAAGGAAATAAACTTCGCACTATGAGTGTGATGAAGAATATTCTTGCAGAAGCAACTATTGATGAAGAATTGCCTAAGGATTTTGGTATCTATGATTTAGGACAGTTTCTTAATGGGATGGGTCTTCACCAAAGTCCAGAGCTGGATTTCACTAATGATAATCATGTTCTTATTAAGGAAGGAAGATCTAGATCTAAGTATTTTTTTGCTGATCCTAGTGTAATTATTACTCCACCTGAGAAAGCTATTACACTTCCTAGTGAGGATGTGACTTTTGATTTGAGTACAGATCAGTTAGATAAGTTGCTCAAAGCAGCAGCAGTATATCAACTTCCGGATTTATCAGTAATTGGTGGAAGTGGTGAAGTTAAGATTGTTGTTCGTGATAAGAAGAATGATACCTCTAACACATTTGCTGTTCAAGTTGGAGAGACGGATTCTACATTTTCTTTTAATTTTAAAGTAGAGAATATTAAAATTCTTCCTGGTACTTATGAGGTAGTTGTTTCTCAGAAATTGTTATCGCGGTTTACTAGTAAAAATCTTGATTTAACTTATTACATAGCACTTGAACCTGATTCTACATTTGAATGATGTATAAAGTAGAAGGTAAAGAATATAATGATTGGACCGCAGCACAAGATTCTGCTGTCTTTTTATTGGAGAATGGTCATGAGTATGTTCAAGTATTGGAATGGAGTGAGGAAGATCAAACTTGGATATTACTCCAAGAGTTAAATTTGGAAAGGGGTATTGTATCTAAGAATTTCAGTACCCATTCACTTGCACCCTATTATGTGAGGTTAAGAAATTATGAAGGTAATTGATGATTTTCTCAAACCAAATGATGCGTTTGGACTGGCTCAACATGTAAACAATGTTGAGTTTCCTTGGTATTTTAATCCTTATATTAATTATCCTCAGGACTCAGGAGAGGAGAGTGCAAAGCATGAATTTCAATTCGTACATAACATCTATGTTCTGAATAGGGGAATATTGGATAGTAATAATCAATTTGCTAATAATGTGCTTAAATCATTTCAAAATAGTGAGATGGGTGTTACTTCTTTCATTAGAGTTAAAGCAAATTTAACTACCCAAACTAAAAAACCTTATCAGGCAGATTATCATGAAGATCTTGATATTTTTACAGAGGCTGGATTGTCATATAAAACTGCCATTTATTATGTCAATACTAATAATGGATATACAAAATTTGAGAATGGTGGTAAGGTTGAGTGTGTAAGAAATAGATTAGTAATTTTTGATGGTAAGGAACGTCATACTTCGGTTAGTTGTACTGATGAGAAGCGTAAGATCGTGATTAATTTTAACTTTAATTGATTATGAGAGATGAATTTCTATGGGTTGAAAAGTATCGTCCTAAGACAATTGAAGAATGTATTCTTCCAGAAAGTACTAAAAAGACTTTTTTAGATTTCTTAAATAAAGGAGAGATACCTAATTTACTTCTTGCAGGCCCTGCTGGATGTGGTAAGACTACAGTTGCAAAAGCACTGTGTCATCAACTAGGAGCTGACTATTATGTTATCAACGGATCAGATGAAGGACGATTCCTCGATACAGTTAGAAACAATGCCAAAAACTTTGCCTCAACAGTTTCCCTCTCCTCTGACAGTAGACATAAAGTCATCATCATCGATGAGGCAGACAATACCACCCCAGATGTGCAGCTCTTACTTAGAGCATCTATTGAAGAATTTTCCAACAACTGTAGATTCATCTTCACTTGCAACTATAAAAACAAAATCATCGAACCTCTCCACTCCCGATGTGCCGTCGTTGAATTTGGAATTACAGGAAAACAAAAACCCGCGATCGCTGCTTCTTTCTTCAAACGACTTAACGATATCCTGGACGACGAGCGGATTGAAACTGATAAGAAAGTCCTTGCCGAACTTATCAATAAGCACTTCCCAGACTGGAGAAGAGTCTTAAATGAATGTCAACGTTATGCTGTAAGTGGAAAGATAGATGCGGGTATTCTCGCTCATTTTTCAGATGTAAAGGTTAATGATCTCATTAAAAATCTCAAAGCGAAAGACTTTAAGGAGGTACGTAAATGGTGTGTCAATAATTTGGATAATGATCCTGCTGTTTTATTGCGCCGTATCTACGATGCTCTTTATGATTCCTTGGTCCCTAACACTATTCCTGCCGCCGTTCTTACTATTGCTAAGTATCAGTATCAGATCGCGTTCGTCGCAGATCAAGAAATAAATTTATTGGCATGTCTTACAGAAATTATGGTGGAGTGTGAATTTAAATGATTTTACCAGGGACTACAGTTGTGATTGATGATCCTACTTCCATTTACAATGGGTATAGAGGATTTGTTCAAAGAATCAGTGGTGATATGATTGCTGTTTTGTTTGATGATATGTCACCTTGGGAAAAATTGGTAACTTTCCCATTGAAGGTTGTTAAAGAAGATCCCACTGGATTCCAATACTATAAAAAGAAATGAAAGACGAACTTTTATATTTCTTAAAGAAAGATGCTTATAAGAAAGGTGAATTTAAACTTTCTTCTGGTAAGACCAGTGAGCATTATGTAAACTGTAAACCAGTAACTTTAACTGGAAGGGGACTTACTCTTACTAGTTTATTAATGTTGGAGCATATTGAAACTAGAGTAGTGGGAGGACTTACTTTAGGAGCTGATCCTTTGGTTAGTGGGGTGGCTGTTGTATCAGCATTAGATAAAACTGTTATTAATGGATTGATTGTTCGTAAAGAACCTAAGGGTCATGGTACGGGTGCATGGATTGAAGGTCCTGAGTTTCCAAAAGGAACTAGGGTTACAGTACTTGAAGATGTAGTTACAACAGGCGGATCAGCGATTAAAGCAGCAGAGAAACTGCGTGATGCTGGTTATGTTGTAGAAAGAGTCGTTGCTATCATAGACAGGCAGGAAGGGGGTGCTGACGCAATGAAAGAAGCAGGACTTGAATTGAAGTCTATATTTACGTTAGAAGAAATGTTAAATTCTAAACTAAAACTATGAGTGAATTTCAATCTGACATACAAGATAAGAAGTATGATGAGGAGGGTAATGAATTAGATAAACATGGATTTAAGGTTAAAAAGTATCCAGATGGTTTAGAATCAGTTCGTAAATCAGTTGAAAACTGTGAGATGATGTGCGGTTTGGATAAAAAGGTGATGGCAGAACTACTCAAAGGTGAGTGGGGTGAATCTATTACATTAGATCACAGTGGTAGAACAAGTAAGAAAATTGTGATAGAATATGATATAAAACATAAGACTAATGACTGAAGAATTTTATAGGGTGGTGGCAGGTGCTCCATCTCGTCATAAGTATCCATTATATAAATTTTATAATGATCCTCAAGATTGGCATACTAATGGTACTATTAAAGTTTCTTGCCAAGATGGTAAGGTGGATGTTACAATATTTGAAAAAGATTCAATTAACATTCATCATCTGACTATTTGGTCTGATGATGGACCTGTTACCGCAAGATTGAGAGAAGAACTTGATCCAGTGCAAGAATGATTACTAACAAGGACATTATGGAGGAACTTCTAGTGAGTAAAAAGGAAAGAAAAGAGCAGAAATTAAGAGCTCAAGTTAAGTCTCGATGGTATTATATTTTTTGGGGAACTTGTACCGTAGCAGTATGTGCCGGACAGGTTTTAGTGGGAAGTGGTTTCCGTAGAATGGCAGAAAGTTTTGAGAAGGTATTAGATTCTCCTATTGAATTGGATTTTGGTATTCCTAGACATCATGGGTGGGAAGATGATGGATTGTATCATCCTACAGATCCTCCTCAAAGGGTATATTGATGACAGAAGAAGAATTAGAAAAGGAACGTCATATCGATGATGATTGTAATGTAGTGGGACATTACTATAGAGCAAAGAGAATGCATCCCAATATTCCTTTTTATCTTCAAGATGAAAGAGGACAAACATTTGAATTTGGATGGAGTTTAATATATGATTATATTTCTAATATATCCTATTATCCTGATTGGTGATGAAAAAAATAGATCCAAGTGAATATATGGTTGATGGGTGGGACCGTCAAGGTGAAGTTAATTATGTAAGAGGATCCCGTCATAATAAGATTGGTATGACTATTATGTGGACCTATTATGTTCTTATTATTTTTATGGTTATGAGATTGATATGGGTATTAAACCAATGAAAGCACTTAAGACACCCCTAAGATATCCTGGTGGTAAGTCTCGTGCTTGTATTAAGATGGATCCATACTTTCCGGATTTACGTAATTTTACGGAATTTAGAGAACCTTTTCTTGGTGGGGGAAGTGTAGCACTTCATGTAACAAAGAAGTATCCACATTTAAAGATTACTGTTAATGATTTGTATGAACCATTAGTAAATTTTTGGGTAACGTTACAGACATTTGGAACTGAATTAACAGAGAAGTTAAAGCATTATAAATCTACTCATGCAGAACCAGAATCTGCCAGGGAATTATTTCTGGAATCTAAAGACGCAATTAATAAAACTAGTCTTGATAGTCTTGAACGTGCAGCAGCATTCTATATTGTTAATAAGTGTTCTTTTAGTGGATTAACAGAAAGTTCATCATTTTCTAAACAAGCATCTATTTCTAATTTCTCCATGAGAGGGATTGAGAAGTTACCTGGGTATTCTTCTTTAATTTCTCATTGGCATATTAATGGATATTCTTATGAATATCTTATGGAGAATAATACGCATGATGGAATTTTTATGTATCTAGATCCTCCTTATGATATTAAGGATAATCTTTATGGAAAGAAAGGATCAATGCATAAAGGATTTGATCATGATAAGTTTGCTGCTGATTGTGACAAATATGATATTCATATGATGATTAGTTATAATTCAGATCAGTTAGTAAAGGATAGATTTAAGGAGTGGGATGCGGCTGAGTTTGATTTAACTTATACGATGCGTTCTGTTGGTGAATATATGAGAGATCAGAAAGAAAGAAAGGAATTGTTGCTAATGAATTATCTTGAGGATAAAAGAGCTCAGATGTTCTTCGATGAAGTTCAAGAGCAGGCAGGTTTGCCACGACGGAAGTTATGAAACAATTAATAAATCCTAAGACTGATCTTTATGAAGAATTAAAAAGTTATATTTTATCTCATCATTTTCCTTGGTACTATATTGATAGTGGTGTAGTTGATGAAACTCAAACATTAAAAACAGATAGTGTAGTACCTTTTATGGATACGGGAAGATATGATAATCCTCCTCTTCTTAGTCATACTTTTTTAAGCAGACCTACTTCTAAAGTACCGTATTCACATCCAACTTGTTCAAAGTTGGTAGAAGTGGATGAGGTATTTAAAGAAATTTTCTCTCATAATAAAGTTGATATAAATTGTTTCTATAGAATTAATGCTAATTTGGTTCATCCACCTTTTCCAGGTGGTAGGACAGAAACCTTTCCTCATGTCGATCATTCATTTCCTCATAATAATATATTGATATATCTGACAGGTGCTGGAGGAAAAACTATTTGTGGTAAATATAAGCACGATCCTCAAGAAGATGATATAATAACTTTTACTGGAAAACATTATCATCAATTACCTCATAAAGAAAAGAGAGTCGTGTTAGTAGCTACATATATTTGATTATGGATATCGTTTTTTATTCTACAAAGATCAATAGACATGCTCATGTTAACGAGCATGAACTTAAGCGTCTAGAACATAGCATTTCTTCATTAAGGGAGTTCAATAATGAAATACCTGTTTATTTGTTTTGTGATGACCCTACTTTTATTCCCCCTCATTTCGTTAGTGACTATGCCGTAAAGCTTTATCCTTTTGCAGATCAGATTAAGCACGGTATGATTTTTATTTACCGGTGGTTTAACCTTCAACACTTTGAAGATTTTGTTGATGCTAATATTCTTTATGTAGATTCAGATACTGTTTTTTACGGGGATGTTCAATATCTTTTCGATCACTATAATTATGCAGAGGTATTTGGTAGAGAGGAGTTTGGATTCCGTCATGATCCTAATATAGGGGGTGGTAGGAATATAAGACAGGGACTTGATTATGTGGATCAGTGTATTAAAGAAGCAGGAGGAAAGGAACAGATATACAAGTATTGTATGGGAGTAATGTTATTCAGGAATGGTCTTCATTTAGATATCATAGATCGTCTAGGAGAGTTGGTAGAGATTATGTGTAAGGTTAGGGATGGTAAAATGCCTTATCCTGTTCCTAATCCTAGAATTATTGATGAATATTCTATGTGGATTCTTTTAAGTAGAATAGGTGTTTATGGAAGTCTTTTTGGTATTCAAGATGTTACTCAAGGATATGTAGAACAGAAGCATGAAGAGTTTTTTAATCCTATTGTAATACATTATGGTACAAAAGGAGAACAGATAATGGCAGAAGTTGATGGGAGATTTGGTAATTTAAAGAGAGATGTGGATGAGTTGGGTTCAGATATTGATCCTTATCATGTATTATGAAAATACATACTTATTTAAATGATCCACCTAAAACTCCCTATGCTCCTGCATGGAATTTTTCTTTTGGATGGTCTACTCTACCCTTAAAGGTAAATAATTTGGCTTTAACTTGTTTAAGTAAAGAAAAGAAGATTAAAAAATTACCTCTTACATATGATGAGCGGGGAAAATATAATGATGGATATACTGGTCTTGGTAAGAATAGTACTACCGCACGATTTGCTGAGTATAATGTATTGGAATGGGATACTCCTGAGACTAATTTATTGAAGAAATATGCTAAAATAAAGGTGAGGGAATATAATAAATTGTTGGGAAATGACACACCTGATTACCTTTGGGCTAGATGTTGGGTTAATATTCTTAGATGGGGACAAAAAATAAATGCTCATATGCATACTCTTAAATCAGAGTCTTATTTGAGTGCTCATTTCACCGTCCAAGCAGATAATACGTCTACTTGTTATATGAATCCTATTAATGTTCTTAACGATCCGGAGATTATTTCAGAGGAAAATGTTCCAGGAGTTTTTTCAATTTTTCCTTCTTATGTTCCTCATTATACAACTAGGCATTATTCATTTAAACCTAGGATTACCATTGCAATGGATATTTACATCGAGAATGATGAAAACCGTGGAAGTGTGATATTATTATGATTGAACTAAAAGACTGGTTAAATTCTATTAATTTCAATAAGGATAATCTTATTGAGGAAGATCCTGCTGTGATAAAGGATTATGCTCCTTATATTATTAATCGTTGTTTATCTGGCACTATTGATTCTATTCTTTTTGCAAATGAAATGAATAAATATCCTAACTTAGACAAGGATATGCAATATAATTTTTATCTAAATACTCTTAGGAAAAAGAAGAGATTCTCTCCCTGGCTCCGTAAGGAAAAAGTCACGGATCTCCAAAGTGTCAAACAATACTATGGCTATAGTAACGAGAAAGCATCTCAAGCACTGAAAATCTTATCAAAACAACAACTGGAATTTATTAGACAACGACTTGAAACTGGAGGATCGAAATGACTACTACAGTAGAACCTGAAGTAAGTTGGTCTCAGGACCAAATGGTTGAGGTTACTCTTAATGAACCTGATGATTTTCTTAAGGTGCGTGAGACGCTAACAAGAATTGGAGTAGCATCAAGGAAGGAGAAGAAACTTTACCAATCTTGTCATATCTTGCATAAGCAAGGTAGATACTATATCGTACATTTTAAGGAGCTGTTTGCTCTGGATGGTAAACATGCTAATCTCACAGCTAATGACGTACAACGTCGCAATCGCATTGCTCGTTTACTTGCTGATTGGGGACTTATTGCGGTAGTTAAAGAAGATTCAGTATCTGATATTGCTCCTCTTAATCAGATTAAGGTACTTGCGTATAAAGATAAGGGTGAGTGGATCTTAGAGCAGAAATATAACATTGGTAAAAAGGGTAAAACCAGTGAGTCCGATTAATATTTTTACTGGGATTTACAGTTATACCATTGTGTGTTATTGTTTTAGAATAGTTTTGGGTGTTTAATGACGGTTAACACTATATTATTGATCCTTTTGGTGATTATTAATTATACCAATTTCTATTTTACGCATATTAGGTCGCGTAAACCGAAGAGATTGAGTCGGAGATCATCACCTCGTTTTTTGGCAGATCGTGTATAATTAGTTATGTCGCCTTCGGGGACATCAAAACACAAACTCGCTTAGTAAAGGAGCTACAATCATGGGTACACTATCCAGGTATCATGCTGCCAATCTTCCAGAATTATTGGAGAGGATTAGTAAGAACAGCATAGGAATGGACGACTATCTCAACCGATTCTGGGATGGCGTGGATACATCTTCAAATTATCCACCATATAATTTGGTCCAAGTAAATAATGTCGAATCGAGATTGGAAATCGCACTCGCGGGATTCAAAAAGAAAGAAGTTAAAGTCTACACAGAGTTTGGAAAACTACATGTGGAAGGCAAAAAGAAAGAATCGGAGACTGTGGGAGAAATTGTCTACAAAGGGTTGGCACAAAGATCTTTCACAAGATCTTGGACGCTCTCTGATGATACGGAAGTTCGACAGGTCAGCTTTACCGATGGACTCCTCATCGTGGAGTTAGGTAAGATTGTTCCTGAGCATCATAATCGTAAGGATTACTTATGACCCTTGCTAATGTCCTTCTCTGGTCCTGTATACCCTTTGTAATGATAACTCTTTACTTTGGGACCAGAGGAGGGTATTATGATAGTGACAGTTATACGGGAGACGGTTGTGCTCACGATGTTAAAAGATGAATTATAAAGATTCTGGGGTAGATATAGAAGCAGGAAGAGATTTTGTAGAGAAGATTAAAAAGAAAGCACCTACTATTGGTGGTTTCAATGGGATGATGAAAGTCCCATCAAGATATAAGAATCCTGTATTGGTTTCTGGTGCTGATGGTGTAGGAACTAAAATTAATATTGCATGTATTGCTGGAGACTATACAACCATTGGTATAGATCTTGTTGCTATGTGTGTTAATGATGTAATCTGTTGTGGTGCTAAACCATTATATTTTTTAGATTATATTTCTACGAAGAAGATAGATGATAATTTGGATCAAATTATGGAGGGTGTTATTAAAGGATGTGAACTAGCAGGTATGGATCTCTTAGGAGGAGAGACTGCAGAACATCCAAGGCAAAATGGTTATGATCTTGCAGGCTTTTGTACTGGTATTGTAGAAGAAGATAAGATAATTGATGGTAGTAAGATAGAACCAGGACATTTAGTTATTGGTATAGAAAGTAGTGGACTTCATAGTAATGGGTTTAGTTTGATTAATGATATGTTATGGAGGCATAAGATTTTTTATAAAGAGCATCCAGAATTACTTACACCCACTACCATCTATTCTCCATTAATTATGTACCTTCTTAGGAAGAAAAGACCCATTCATGGTATGGCACATATTACTGGCGGCGGTATTCCTGAGAATCTTCCAAGGTGTTTACCGAAAGGACTTAAAGTAGAAGTTGATTATGAATCATGGGAACGTCCAGAGATTTTTGATATAATAAAGAAGAATGCTGCGGTTGAAGAAGATGAAATGAGGAACATATTTAATTTAGGAATAGGATATTGTTTGATAGTTCCTCCTGATACTACTGTTGATACAGAGGTTAAGATTTGGGGTCATGATTTAAGGTCTTGGATTATTGGAGAAGTTGTGGTAGAATAGATAAAGGTAAAAGGTTAAAATGACTGTTAAATTATCCTTGTTAAAATCAGGAGAAGATGTTATAGCAGATATCCAGGAGATGATTCTGGATGATAAAGTTGTTGGGTATTTCTTTGTAAATCCTTGTGTAGTTAAAGTTTTAGCTAAAGATACTGGGACCCAAGGAAAAACTCCTTGTCAATTGCAACTTACTCCATGGCTACCTCTTACAGATGAAAAGAAAATCCCAGTTGCACCTGATTGGGTTATAACTATTGTAGAGCCCATGGCTCAATTAAAGAAAATGTATGAGGATGGAGTTTTAAAAGATGGCAGACAAGACGATCAAAGTGTTAGTACTGACGACGACACAACAATTGATGATCAGTGAGGTTCAAGAAGTTGCAGCTCTTGATATAGGACAACCAGATTGTAAGTTGATAAATCCTTTTTGTATTAATACCCAATCAGGTCAAACTATTTTAGAACCTTGGTTACTTAATATTACAAAAGATGATGTTTTTATGATGAGTTCTGATAAAATACTTACTCTATGTGAACCTACTCCAACTCTTCTGGAGAAATATCTTGATATTACTTCATAATGAATTTTTTTAAAAAATCTTTTTATTATATTTTAAAAGTTAAAGATCATAAAGAGAATAAGCAACGTATTCTTGATGAAATGGATGAAGTAAGCAATATGCTTCAACATCCAAAAACTATCATTAGTAATTCTGACTGGGGTCAACGTCGGAAGAATTGGTTTCTGACAAGTTTGTCTGAGAGAGATAAATTAAATTATTGTACTTTCGTTGCTAAAAAATATATTCCTGAAAAAGAAAAAGATCTAGCGATTACAGATGCTTGGTTTAATCAATATTATGGCAACACTCAAAGTAATCATTATTGGCATAATCATGTAGGACAAGAGGGAGAGAATTGTCTGAGGGCAGATTTAACTTCGATTTATTATGTGGAGTTGCATGGTAAATCTTTAAGAACTAAATTGCAAGATCCAGAGACAAAGAAAGAGATTATTCCTAGAGTTAATGAGGGAGATATTTTGATAATGAGTTCTGATATTTATCATTCATCTCCTCCTAATATTACTAGTCATCGAAAGTCTATTATTTCTTTTAATACTGTATTTGAACCTAAGATAATGAGTAACACCCTTAACATTTCCACCTCTTCATATAGGCAGAAATATCACCAATGAGATTTTATACTAACGTACAATTAATCGGTAACCAATTTTTGGTTCGTGGTGTTGAGAATGGGAAGAGATACGAGCATAGAGATGAGTTTTTCCCCACGTTATTTGTCAAATCTAAAAAAAAGGCTAAATATAAAACGTTGAATGGAGAAGCAGTTGAAGCAATTAATCCAGGAACAGTCAGAGATTGTAGGGAATTTTATAAGAAATACGAGGATGTGGAAGGATTCGACATCTATGGTAATGACCGTTACATTTACCAATACATATCAGAGAAATATCCTGAGGATGAGATCAAGTTTGACATCAGCAAGGTTAAACTTGTTACTCTTGATATTGAGGTTGCGTCTGAGCAAGGGTTCCCTGATGTTGAATCGTGCCAGGAAGAGATCCTTGCTATTACTATTCAGGACTATACAACAAAGCAAATCATTACTTGGGGAATTAAACCCTTCCAGAATAATCGTAAGGACGTAACTTATCATCAGTGTAATGATGAACATACTTTACTGAATAATTTTATTAATCATTGGATGCAGGATGTTCCAGATGTAATTACTGGGTGGAATATTCAACTATATGATATTCCATATATTTGCAAGCGTCTTAGAAGGGTGCTTGGTGAGAAGTTAATGAAGCGTATGTCACCCTGGGGACTCTGTAGTGAGGGTGAGATACATCTTATGGGACGTAAACATACTACCTTTGATGTGGGTGGTGTATGTCAGTTAGATTATCTTGATCTTTATAAGAAGTTTACTTATAAGGCACAAGAGTCTTATAGGTTGGATTATATTGCAAGTGTTGAATTGGGTCAGAAGAAGTTAGATCACAGTGAGTATGATACTTTTAAGGATTTTTATACAAAGGGTTGGCAAAAGTTTATTGAGTATAATATTGTTGACGTAGAACTGGTTGATCGTCTTGAAGACAAGATGAAACTTATTGAACTGGCACTCACTATGGCGTATGACGCGAAAGTGAACTATAATGATGTCTTCTATCAAGTACGGATGTGGGATAACATCATTTATAACTATTTGAAGAAACGTAATATTGTAATTCCACCAAAGAACAAATCACAGAAAAATGAAAAATACGCAGGAGCCTATGTCAAGGAACCAAAAGCGGGACGCTATGATTGGGTTGTCTCTTTTGACCTTAATAGCCTGTACCCTCATCTTATTATGCAATACAATATCAGTCCAGAAACCCTCAGGGAGACTAGACATCCCAGCGCGAGCGTTGAGAGGTTATTAAATCAGGAGGTAGAGATTGGTGGGGAGTATGCTGTTTGTGCTAATGGAGCGCAGTATACAAAGGAGGTGAGAGGATTTCTTCCGGAGTTGATGGATAAGATGTATGGAGATCGTGTGGTTTTCAAGAAAAGAATGATTGAGGCAAAGAAAGCTTATGAGAAGACCCCCACTAAATCATTGGAAAAGGAAATTGCAAGATGCAACAACATCCAAATGGCGAAGAAGATCTCTCTTAATTCTGCTTATGGTGCTATCGGCAATCAGTACTTCCGGTATTATAAATTAGCAAACGCGGAAGCAATTACACTTTCCGGACAGGTCTCTATTCGTTGGATAGAGAATAAAATGAATGAAAAGATGAATAAAATTTTGAAAACGGAGGATGTGGATTATGTTATTGCTTCAGATACTGATAGTATTTACTTGTACTTGGGCCCTTTGGTTGAGGCTGTATACAAGGGGAGAGAGAAAACTAATAAGGGCGTTGTTGGGTTCCTTAACAAGGTGTGTGAAAATGAATTTGAGCCTTTTATTGAAAGTGCTTACGAAGAATTGGCCGGGTATGTCAATGCCTACGACCAAAAAATGTTCATGAAGCGAGAGAATATCGCTGACCGTGGTATTTGGACTGCTAAGAAAAGATATATTTTAAACGTATGGGATAGTGAGGGTGTTAGGTATGAAGAACCAAAGTTAAAGATGATGGGTATTGAGGCAGTTAAATCTTCAACACCAGCCCCTTGTCGTACAATGATTAAGGATGCTCTTAAGATAATGATGAATGGAACAGAAGATGAAGTAATTGATTTTATTGATAAATCGAGGAAGGAATTCAAACAACTTCCTCCAGAAGATATTGCATTTCCTCGGTCTGCATCGGATGTTGTTAAATATCAAGCACATTCTACAATCTATGCAAAAGGAACTCCTATACATATACGGGGTGCGTTATTATACAACCACTATGTTAAAAAACATAAGTTGGATAATAAGTATTCTCTCATTCAGAATGGTGAAAAAATTAAATTTTGTTACTTGAAGAAACCGAATATTATTCATGAGAATATTATTTCGTTTATTCAGGATTTTCCGTGTGAAATTGGTCTTGACAAGTATATTGATTATGATTTACAATTTGAAAAGTCTTTTTTAGAACCACTTAAGATCATTCTTGATGCTATTGGGTGGAAAGTTGAAAAGACTGTTAATTTGGAGATGTTTTTTGCTTAATTTACCCCCTAAAATTACCAGGATGTCTGGAAAGGGAGGTTCTGCCAATGCGGTATTGGTTAAGAATGATTTTTTAAATAATTCTGAGTGTAACTTTTTAATAGATTATTACACACAATATTGTGAATCATTACGTTCATATCCTCTCAAACAGTATATTGAGGAAAGGATGAGATTTAAACAATCTTATCTTCAATTTCATTCTGATCTTTCTTATATTGTTGAGACTTCTTTTTCTTCTAATCTTCCTCATAAAATAAGACAAATTTTACTTAGAAGAAAAATTCTTAGAGGGGTAAAAAAAAGATTTCCTTTTCTGAATCTTGACTATGATTATTTTGGATCTTGGTCTCCAGGATCTTTTAAAGAAGTTAATAATTATGATAGTTATTATCCTGGTAATCATTGGATTTCTGTTTGTTATTTAAATGATAATTTTGGGGGTGGAGAAACTTTAGTGAGTGATGTAGTGGTTAGACCTGAGAAAGGAAAATTGTGTGTTTTTAATAACAAAATTTATTTTAATGGAGTGTCCAAAACTTTTGGACCCCGGTACACATACGTTGCCCGTTGGCAGGAGAACTAATGGACTTACCAGTTAACGATAAAGAATTAGAAACTATTATTAAAGCAATGGCTTTAGGTGGTGATACAGCTCTTTATCAAAAACTTAAACTAGTTAAAGAGACTAGGGATGCAAATCCTGGTGGTCCATATAAGAAGATTATTCGTGACACTTATGGCATGGTTATATGATTTTTTAAGACTAAAAATTAATAATTATATTATTATTGATGATTTTTTTCCTGAAGAGATTTGTAAAGAGTTGAGGGAAAAAATTCTCAACTCTAAAAAGTATGGTAAATATTGGGATTATAAATCTGTGGATTTTAATAATGCTCCTGATGACGAGTCTTTGGAGTATATTTCTGATAAGTATATTGTTCCTAGAATATCTTTAGCTAAAAAATATGTTCGAGCATGGAGTTTTGTGTATGATAATGTATCAAGAGGAGTACTCCCTCATGCGGATCCTTCTTTTATTAATGTAAATATCTGGGTAACTCCTGATGAGTGTATTGAGGATCATAATAAAAATGGATTAGTAATTTATAAAAGACAAGTTTCTCCAGGAGTTAGGTGGGAGATTTATAATAAAGATAATGAATGGATCAAAAAGTTTCTAAAAAATTCAAAGTATGATATAATACCTTATAAGTACAATCGAGCGATTATTTTTAGGGGAAGTACTTTTCATGCAACTGATAATGTTCACATGAAACAGGGAGATCAAAATAAAAGAGTAAACTACACATTCTTATATGAATAATGGATTTTTTAAAAGATATTGTAAAGGAAATTGGTGATGACTACACCCAACTCGCATCCGATATATCAGACAGTCAACAATATATTGACACGGGTTCGCTGGTCTTTAACGGGTTGGTTAGCGGTAGTATATTTGGTGGTGTATGTAGTAATAAAATCACTGCTATTGCTGGAGAATCTAGTACAGGAAAAACTTTTTTCGCTCTCGCGGTGGCAAAGAATTTTTTGGATACTAACCCCGATGCTTATGTACTCTATTTTGATACTGAGAGTAGCATTACTAGGTCACTTTTAGAGTCTCGTAATATTGATACTAAAAGGTTTGTAGTTATTAATGTAGTGACCATTGAGGAATTCCGTACCAAGGCACTTAAGGCAATTGATAAATATCTTCAAATGCCTATAGAGGACCGCAAACCTTGTATGTTTGTGTTAGACTCTTTGGGAATGCTTTCCACTGAAAAGGAAATTGCGGACGCTCTGAACGATAAGCAAGTCCGTGACATGACTAAATCGCAATTGGTCAAGGGTGCGTTCAGAATGTTAACATTAAAATTAGGCCAAGCGAATGTCCCGCTCATTGTCACAAATCACACATATGATGTCATCGGAGCTTATGTACCAACTAAAGAGATGGGAGGAGGTTCGGGACTCAAGTACGCAAGCAGTACAATCATTTATCTCAGCAAGAAAAAAGAGAAGGATGGAAAAGAAGTCATCGGAAACATTATCAAAGCGAAGACTGCAAAGTCTCGTTTAAGTAAAGAGAATAAGCAAGTTGAGATACGTCTTTATTATGATGAGCGTGGTCTTGATAGGCATTATGGTCTTCTTGAATTGGGAGAGATTGGTGGATTGTGGAAGAACGTTGCCGGAAGATACGAAATCGGAGGCAAGAAGTTATATGCCAAACAGATCTATGCCGATCCAGACACCTATTTTACTCCAGAAGTATTACAAGCTCTAGATGAGACTGCACAGAAGGAATTCAGTTATGGATCTCCAGGTAATTGATAATTTTTTACCACAAAATCAATTTAATCATCTTCAAGAATTATTAACCGGACCGTGGTTTCCTTGGTTTTATCAGAATCATATTGCTTATAAAGGTAAGGAAGATGGTGGATATCAATTTGTTCATAATTTTTTAAAAGATACTATTCCCCAAGAAGTTGCCGAGCAACATAATCCTTATTATAAGATAATTCAACCTTTTGAGAAATTGGGTAAGATGATTAGGATTAAAGCTAATATGAGAACGAGAACTCTTTTTCATCGAAGAAGTCATTATCATATAGATCATCCTGATGTGACTACTGCAATTTTTTATCTTAATACTTGTAATGGGTATACTAAATTTAGGAAGAGTGGAAAGAAGATAAAGACTGTTGCTAATAGAATGGTTATTTTTGATTCTAATTTAGAACATGCGGCATTTAGTCAGACAGATGAGAAGGTTAGAGTTGTTATAAATTTTAATTATGAGAAATTTTAACATTTTTAAATCAGATTTTGTTGGGGTTAAAGATAATCTTCTAACAAAAGAAGAATGTAGGGAAGCTATTAGATGGACAAAAACTCATAAGATTTTGCAGGAGGATCGTCAGAAGGAACAGAGTGGGTATTCATATTGTGATTTGATGGATAGGGGTGAGAGTATTGGAAGATGTTTTTCTCCAAAACCATTGAGACCAATTGAGAGAGGTCTTCGTTTATTAGTGGATTCATATGTTGAGAAATATCCCGAAGTACAGATGGTGGAGTCATGGGATATAGATTATGTTAGATTTAAATGGTGGAAACCAGGAGATTATTATTCTATATGGCATTCAGAACATGGAACAGGGGATACTTCCTATAGAATTCTGTCGTTTTTATTATATTTGAGTGACAATGATGCTTATACGGAGTTCAAAAGACATAGAAATGTGCGAAGTAAGGCAGGACGTGGTATAATATTCCCAGCATATTTTACTCATCAACATAGAGGATCTATCTGTAAGAAAGGATTAGATCGTTTTATTGTGTCGGGTTATTTTTCTTTTTTATGATGGATAAAGTTGAATTTCTTATCTTAAGAAACCTTTTATATAATGAGGAATATATTCGTAAGGTAATTCCTTTTATAAGATCTGAGTATTTTGAAGATCATAATCAGAAGGTTATCTTTGAGGAAATTGGAAAGTTTATAGTGGACTATAAACAGCCTGCAACAAAGGAAGTTTTATGCATAGAAATAGAGAAGAGACAGGATATTAATGATACTTCTTTTAAAGAAATTACAACTCTGATTACCAATTTAGAAGATGAACCTACTGAATTTGATTGGTTAGTTAATACTACTGAGAAATGGTGTAGGGATCGTGCTATATACTTAGCATTGATGGAATCTATCCAAAAGGCGGATGGGAAGGATGATGAGGGAAGTAGGGATGATATACCCCGTATTTTATCAGATGCTCTTTCAGTCTCTTTTGATACGCATATCGGACATGATTACTTACTAGATTACGAAGAACGTTATGAGTCCTACCATAGAAAGGAAGAGAAGATCTCGTTTGATCTCGAATACTTCAATAAAATTACAAAAGGTGGTTTACCGAATAAGACTCTCAATGTTGCTCTCGCTGGCACAGGTGTTGGAAAATCTTTATTCATGTGTCATGTGGCAAGCTCAGCTTTGCTCCAGGGAAAGAATGTCCTTTACATCACCCTCGAAATGGCAGAGGAGAAGATTGCGGAAAGGATCGATGCTAATTTACTTAATGTCAACATTCAAGACATAACAGATCTTCCTAAACCTATGTTTGATAGTAAGGTAACCAATCTTGCTAAGAAGACACAGGGTACATTAATTATTAAAGAATATCCGACTGCTTCAGCTCATTCCGGACATTTTAAAGCATTACTTCAGGAACTTGCCTTGAAAAAGTCCTTTAGACCTGATATAATATTCATAGATTACTTAAATATTTGTGCCTCTTCAAGATACCGTGGAAACTCAACAGTCAACTCCTATTCTTACATTAAAGCAATTGCAGAAGAACTTCGCGGACTTGCCGTGGAAGCCAATCTTCCAATCGTATCTGCCACTCAAACTACTAGGAGTGGTTATGGTTCCAGTGATGTTGAGCTTACTGACACCTCTGAATCCTTTGGATTGCCTGCTACTGCTGATCTTATGTTCGCCCTTATTTCTACGGATGACTTAGAACCGCTTGGACAAATCGTAGTTAAACAATTGAAGAATCGTTATAATGATCCTACAGTAAATAAGAGATTTATTGTAGGTATTGATCGTGCTAAGATGAGATTGTATGATTGCGAGCAGAGTGCTCAAGAAGATATTGTTGACAGTGGAAAGGAAGAAGAGTATAATACTGAGGAAAAGAAACCTTTTAAAAAATCATTCGACGGATTTAAATTTTAATCATGGCAGATCCCTATCCCGCAATTGGTACAAATTACAGACCTAATATTGAAACTTACACAACAAACAGAGGACTTACTCTTACTGCTGAACAAGTAGTAGAGTTAAAAGAATTGTTAGCGCATGTTCCGAATCCTTCTGATAATATAGTTAAACTTTATGATGTAGTGAGTAAGTTATGACAGTAGACACAGAAAAGTATCTTGAATTCGTTGATGGAGTTACAAGTGATCCTAGTAAAGATCTCGCACAACTTCTTAGACGTATTAGTCTACTAGAAGTTGAGAATGATGCTGATGTTCCTCATCTTCTTACTGCTGCATTGGGACTTACGGCTGAGGCAGGTGAGTTTACTGAGGTTGTAAAGAAGATTATCCTTCAAGGAAAACCATATAATGAAGAGAATGTTTTTCATTTGAAGCGTGAACTGGGGGACATTTGTTGGTACATCGCACAAGCATGTATGGCACTTGATACTACATTTGATGAAATTATTGAGATGAATGTAGAAAAACTTCAGTCTCGTTATCCTGGGGGTGAATTTGATATACATAAATCAGAGAATCGAGTAGAAGGGGACGTATGAAAAAATTAATTTCATTATTACTCCTCTTACCTGTAGGATGCACTCCTGCAGTAGCTGCAGAAGTGTGGCAAGACCCAGGTTATTCTAAGAGTCGTACTTGCTATCGAAGTGAGTATAGAGAAGAGTATGTACCAGGTACAGAAGAAGATCCTGGTTTTGTAAGATCATTTAAGGAAACTGTTGAAGTTCCATGTGATCCTGATGATGTAGCAGAGGGTAGAGTTTATAGTAAAACCGTAGTGGAGTATGATGACAATGATTGTTCTGAAGGATCACTCATTGGAGGATTACTTGGTGGTGGTCTAGCAGGATTTGGATCTCGTGGTAAAGATCGGTGGTGGGCTATTCCTACAGGAATCATTGGAGGTGCGATGGTAGGGTGTCAGGTTGATGGTGGTTAATTAAAAATTTATAAATATACTTAGAAGAATGTATTAAGGTCTCATGAACTCCAAAGAATATCTTGCCATTGGTGATGCATATAAAAAATTATATGCCACTGAAGAGGAACTTCAAGAGAAGGATACTTATGATCAGGTAGCAGCAGTTATTGATAAGGATAGGGCAAAGAAGGGTACTGACTATGCCACCTATGATAGTATGCATGGTAAGAAGAAAGCTGCTAAAAGAGAGCGTGACTATGCTGCATTCGAACGTGAGAAGATGAAGAGAGATGCTCAGAGGTCAGGTCATCCTTGGGAACATGCTAAGGGATCTACTACTGAGAAAGAAGGTAAGAAGAGTGAGAAGACAAAGCATGTCCGTGATCCTCAATATAATTCTTATGATCCCCTAACTCTAAAAGATCAGCAAGGATTAGCTGATGCTTATCTTGCAGTGTGTGGTGAAGATAAGAAGTATGGGTATGATAAGAAAGGACAGTCATTAAATCCTGCTGATATTGAAAAGAGAAAGCGTAAGGATGATGATCTTTTTGGTGCTCCTAATAAGAAGGTAAAGAAAGAAGAGAAGAATTGGATTCAAGGTGCAGTAAAGCGTCCTGGTGCATTCACTAAGAAAGCAAAGTCGCATGACATGGGTGTTCAGCAATTTGCTAAGTATGTGGATGACAACCCTAAGAAGTTTGACACTCGCACCAAGA
>VTLG01005244.1_pt1 | contig 32782 bp, 35 predicted proteins | sample 4694571 | NCBI WGS metagenome assembly VTLG01 (sample SAMN12604809, study PRJNA352737) | marine metagenome | biome: ENVO:00000447; feature: ENVO:00000209|ENVO:00000569|ENVO:01000036; material: ENVO:00002151; isolation source: viral sequences binned using virsorter ...
GTACATAACTATAACTGAGGGTGAAGTAGATGCTATGTCTGCTTACGAATTACTAGGTAGTAAGTGGGCTTGTGTTTCTATTAAGACAGGAGCAGGTTCAGCATTAAGAGATTGTAAAAAAGCATTTGAATATCTTGATAGCTTTGATCAAATAGTTATATCATTTGATATGGATAAGCAAGGCAGAGAAGCAAGTGAAAAGGTAGCACAACTATTTTCACCTAACAAGTGTAAGATTATGCACATGGAACACAAAGATGCGAATGAATATTTACAAGTAAATAAACGTGAAGAATTTACTAGAGCATGGTGGAATGCACAACCTTATACTCCTGCAGGAATAGTTAATCTAAAGGATTTAAAATCTACAATATTTGAAGAAGAGTATTGTGAAACCTGTTTATATCCTTGGACTAAATTAAATGATAAGACTTATGGTATGCGTACAGGTGAGTTAATTACCTTTACAAGTGGTGCAGGTATGGGTAAGTCTTCTATTATGAGAGAGTTAATGTATCATATGTTAAAGAATACAAATGATAATGTAGGTATACTTGCATTAGAAGAAAGTATAAAAAATACTACCTTTAATATCATGTCAGTAGATGCTAATGCTAGACTATATATTAATGAGATACGAAAGAAGTATAGTCAAGAAGAATTAGATACATGGTTTGATAATACTGTGGGTACAGGTAGGTTCTTTGCTTTTGATCACTTTGGTTCTATTAATAATGATGAAATACTTTCAAGAGTTAGGTTCATGGCACAGGCATTGGATTGTAAATGGATATTCCTTGACCATCTATCTATTCTTGTATCAGGTCAGGAAGATAATGATGAAAGAAAATCTATTGATATTCTTATGACTAAGTTACGTTCATTAGTAGAACAAACAGGTATAGGATTATTATTAGTGTCACACTTACGTAGACCTACAGGAGATAGAGGACATGAGGATGGTAAAGAAGTCTCTCTATCACATCTTCGTGGATCAGCTTCTATTGCTCACCTATCTGATAGTGTTATAGCATTAGAGAGAGATCAACAAGCTGAAGATGAAGTGTTAGCCAATACAACTACCATACGTATATTAAAGAATAGATATACAGGAGATACAGGTATAGCTACACACTTATTTTATGATAGAGAGACAGGTCGTATGAAAGAAATTTCTAATCCTTATGAAGTAGATGATAATAATACAGAGGAGACAACCTTCTAATGAAATGTTGGCATTGTAATACAGAATTAATATGGGGTGGCGACCATGACATTGAAGAAGAAGATGCTGAGTACTGTATAGAAACAAATTTACATTGTCCTCAATGTGATTCTTTTGTAATGGTTTACCTACCTAAAGATAAAATGTGGGATCACTATTGTCCTGTAGAAGAAACAGAAATGTCTATTGGTAAAGATGAAGAATGTAATTGGTGTGGTGCAACAGAAGATTCTGATTGGGATGCCAGACCAGAATGTAGATTTGGAGATGGGAATGAAAGCAGTAGTTGATATAGAAACAGATAGTTTAGATGCAACAAAGATACATTGTATAGTAGCTAAAGATGTAGATACAGGTAAGGTATATCCTTTTACACCTGACCTGTTGCATGGCTTTAGAGATTGGTCACATGGAGTAGATCAATTTATTATGCATAATGGATTATCTTTTGATGCACCTATTCTTAATAAGTTATTAAATACAAATATAAAACCTAGTCAGATTATAGATACATTAATACTATCACAATTATTTAATCCTATTAGAGATGATGGTCATAGCTTGGAAGCATGGGGTAAGAAATTACAAATGCCTAAAGGAGAAGTAGAAACTTTTGATATATATACAGATGATATGTTAGAGTATTGTAAACAAGATGTGAATATAACTCATAAATTATATGAGCATTTACAACAAGAAGGTAAAGGATTTTCTAAATCTTCTATCAATCTTGAACATCAAGTAAGATTAATTATTAATCAACAAGAATCAAATGGATTTGCTTTAGATTTACAGAAGACTATGTGTTTATATAATCAATTAAAAGATGAAGCTTATGGTTTAGAAAAATGGGGAAGAACACATTTTGATCCAACAGTTATAGAATTAAAAACAAAAACAAAATACATACCATTTAATATAGGTTCAAGACAACAGATTGCAGAACAATTAGTAAATTTAGGTTGGAAACCAACACATCATACAGATAAAGGTAACATAATAGTAAGCGAAGAAGTATTAGATAGTTTAGATATACCTGAAGCTAAAAAGTTTTCAAGATTTTTATTATTACAAAAACGTATAGCACAAATTAAGTCATGGATAGAAGCATGTAGTGATACAGATGGTAGAGTACATGGGAGAGTACATACATTAAAAACTATTACAGGTCGTATGGCACATCATTCACCTAACATGGCTCAAGTTCCTGCAGTTCGTTCTCCCTATGGAAAAGAGTGTAGGGATTGTTGGACTATTGACAATCCTTATACTCATTCTATAGTAGGTACTGATGCAAGTGGATTAGAATTAAGATGTCTTGCTCATTTAATGAATGATAAAAAGTTTACAGATATATTATTAACAGGAGATGTCCATACAGCTAATATGAAAATGGCAGGATTAACTAATCGAGATCAGGCAAAGACATTTATATATGCGTTCATGTATGGTGCAGGTGCATCTAAGATAGGTAAGATTGTTGGAGCAGGTGCAAAGGAAGGACAAATATTAATTAATAAATTCCTTTCTAATATGCCTGCTCTTAAAAGAGTACGTGATTCTGTTACCAAAGCATCTTCTAAAGGTGTTATTAAGGGTATAGATGGTAGGTTATTACGAATACGTAGCCCACATAGTGCTTTAAACACCCTTATACAGGGTGCTGGAGCAGTAGTATGCAAGTTATGGTTAATTAATATGACTAAGCGTATTAGAAGAACAGGTGTAGATGCCAAGCTTATAGCGTCTATACATGATGAATATCAATTTGAAGTAGCTAATAAAGATATTAATAAATTTGGAAGGATAACTAAAGATGCTATGAAAGATACTGAGATACAACTACAAATGAAATGTCCTCTAGATAATGAATGGAAGGTGGGAAAGACATGGGCACAGACACATTAGTACAAGAGTTTAAAGGTAGAAAAGATCATGCTGATTATATCAAACGTGGTGTAGCAGTAGAAAATTATTTTGTTAGGGAAGCAAAGAAGAGAGATTATACTATACTAATTGCTTCTGAAGAACAAAATATAAAGGAGCACATTGATTTAGTATTAACAAAAAAAGGAAAGGAGTTTAGCGTTGATGTAAAAGCAATAAGGACAGGGAATAAAAGTAGAGTACCTGATGATACTTGGATCGTTGTAGAATTTTTAAATACTATGGGTGATAAGGGTTGGCTCTATGGTAATGCTGACTACATAGTGTTTGAAAGAATAAAAGATTTTGTATTTTGTGATACAAAAGAATTAGTAGACTTATCACATAAACTTGTTGATAGAAATGACAGAGTTTTTAGTTATAAGGATGCTGAATACAAAGTTTGGGGTAGATTATATCAGGGTAAAAAAGATTTAATATCAAGGATGGAGATGTCCAAGATATTAGAATTAAAAAATACTTTTATATGGAAAAAAACTATTGACATTTCTAATTAGATATGTCATAATTACTTTATTAATAACTAGAAAAGGAGTACACCTATGAGTGTCGTTAAAGGAAATGCTTATTGGGCAAGCATAACAAGTCCAAATACTACATTTGATTCAGATGGAGTATGGTCAATAGACGTGGGTAATCTTGATAAAAAGAATATTGAGATTGCTAAAGCTGATGGTCTCGATATTAAGAATAAAGGAGATGATCGTGGAGATTTTGTTACTGTTAAACGTAAAGTTAGACGTAAAGATGGTAACATGAATAAAGCACCTGAAGTGGTTGACGCACAAAAGCGTAACATGATAGGTACATTAATTGGTAATGGTTCAGGAGTCAATGTACTTTATAGTACATATGAATGGGAGTTCAAAGGTCGTTCTGGAACATCTGCTGATCTTAGAGCAGTACAGGTAACTAACTTAATACCTTATAATGTAGATGCTGATGCAGATGAAGCTTTTGAAGTAGTTCCTGATGGATTCGTAAGTAAAGAATCTGATGAGGAAGTATCCTTCGCTTCTTAACCAACCAAGAAAGGATGGAGAGATGCTACTGAACGAGTGTCTCTCCATTATATACTATGAAAACAATAGATACTTTAGTACAAGATATAAATGCTTTATTTGATCCTCTCATTGATAATGAATTAAATGAAGAAAAATTAGAAGAACATTTAGAAACATTTACTTCTTCTTTAAAAGAAACTATTACTGAGTTCTTAAAAGAAAAACCAAGAACTACACGTAATTTAAGACTATCTTCTATAGGTAGACCTACTAGGCAACTCTGGTATGATAAAAATTCAAAGGAAGAACCTAGACCTTTAGAACCAAGCACACGTATAAAGTTTCTATATGGTCATATTCTTGAAGATTTATTAATATTATTCTGTAAATTAGCAGGACATAAAGTAACTGATCAGCAAAAACAAGTTGATGTAGAAGGTATAAAAGGACATCAAGATTGTATGATTGATGATGTTCTTGTTGATTGTAAGAGTGCTTCAGGTAGAAGTTTTGAAAAGTTTGCTAAGAAAACTTTATATTCTGATGATCCCTTTGGTTATATAGCACAGATTTCAGCTTATGCTGAAGGCAATGGAGTAGATGAAGCTGCTTTTTTAGCTATAGATAAACAACATGGACATATATGTTTAACACCTGTTCATTCATTGGAAATGATAAATGCTAAAGAAAGAATTAAATATCTTAAAGGAATTATGGACAAAGATACTCCACCTGATAGGTGTTATTCTGATTTACCTGATGGAAGTAGTGGTAATCGTAAGCTTGCTATTGGTTGTTTGTATTGTCCACATAAGCGTACTTGTTGGAGTGATGCTAATCAAGGTAAAGGGTTACGTGTATTTGATTATGCAAAAGGTCATAGGTTTCTTACGAATGTTTCTAAAGAACCTAATGTAGAAGAGATTATAGATTGGTAAATCATTGGTTAGATTTAAGAACAGATAAATCTTTTATTCCTGATCTTGAGAAGTTTGGTTTTGTTTATATCATTACTAATTTAAAAACAGGAAGAAAATATATAGGTTGTAAACAATATTTAATTGGTAAATCTAAAAGAAAATCACGTTGGCAATCTTACATGGGTTCTTCAAAACATTTAAAAGAAGATATAAAAAAATTAGGAAAAAAAAGTTTTAAGTTTGAAGTGATTGATGAATTTAAAAATAAAAGAAGTTTAAAATATTATGAATTAGCTTATCAAGTTAAACATAATGTTTTAACTTCTTGTGTTGAAGGTTCAGATAATCACAAGTTTTATAACAATTATATAGGTGGTAAATTTTTTAGACCTGTAGAAAGAAAGGAGGTAAAAGATGTCAATAAAAAAGTCAATGTATGAATCAGCATTATCTGAGTTTGAATCTCAAAGAGATAAAGCTATTTCTACTGCACGTATATACTTGGAACATCCTGTGGGTATAGGAGAACATCCCCAAGTTATTGATGAATTTATTAAGCAAATAAAAAAAGCTGCTGAAAATGAAGAAGCTATTTATATGTTGCAAAATACATTTCAAGATGAGATAAGTCCAAAAGAAAAATGATAAATGAAAGAAGACTATTTCAGTATAACATTGGATGTATCTTCTAAGAATGAAGAACATCCTGAAAGAGTTTTATTTTTATCTGTTATACTACAAGCATTGTTAGATGCTACTAAAACAAAGAGTAAAGTTGAGACTCCTCAAACAAGTATTGAGAGAGAACGAGCACGTGCATGGTTTTTCTGTAGTGTGGGTGTAACGTGTGATGATTTTGAGGATGTGTGTTATAATGCAGGTCTTAATCCTGAATATACAAGAAGCTTTGCATATAAAGTAATTAACTCAAAGGAGATAGGATATGTCAGACAAAGAATTAAAAGAGTCTTCGATAAAAAATGAGAGGTATGATGAGTATATGGCAAGAAGAAGTGCTGAAGAAAGATTAATAAAAGGTACGTATAAGTATGAATATGACAACGCTACTAATAAACAAATAGGTGGAGATCATTATAAAAATTGTGCGATACAACCAATAGATTATATTGTTAAAAATAATCTTGATTTTCTAGAAGGAAATGTGGTAAAATACATAACTAGACATAAGACAAAGGGTGAAGGTAAAAAAGATATAGAAAAAGTAATTCATTATGCAGAATTAATATTAGAATTAAAATATGGAGAGGAAAAATAGATGGCATCTTTAATGGGTAGTAATTATTTACCTACTGAATACCAATCATTTATACATATGTCTAGGTATTCAAGATGGTTAGAAGAGGAAGGTAGAAGAGAGACATGGAGTGAAACTGTAGGTAGATTAATATCATATTTTAAAAATCATATGAGTACAAATTATAAAGGTGTTATTAAAAATAAAGAATGGGATGAAATAGAAGAAGCTATACTATCACTTGAAGTGATGCCATCCATGAGAGCATTAATGACTGCAGGTGGAGCATTAGATAGAGAGAATATAGCAGGATATAATTGTTCTTATATTCCTATTGATAGTCCAAGAGCATTTGATGAAGTGTTATATATACTTATGAATGGAACAGGTGTAGGTTTCTCTGTTGAAAGACAGTATGCAGATAAGCTACCTACTATACCTGATCAAGAGTTTGAAAATACAGATGATGTTGTATCTGTAGCTGATTCTAAAGAAGGATGGGCAAGAGCATTTAGAGATTTAATATCTTATCTTTATACAGGTAGAATACCAAAAGTAAGTGTAACAAAAGTTAGACCTGCAGGTGCAAGATTAAAAACATTTGGTGGTAGAGCAAGTGGTCCTCAACCTTTAGTAGATTTATTTGATTTTACTATTAGTAAATTTAAAGGTGCAAGAGGTAGAAAATTATCCTCTATGGAATGCCATGACATTGTATGTAAGACAGGTGAAGTTGTAGTAGTTGGTGGTGTTCGTAGGTCAGCACTTATATCTTTATCTAATTTATCAGACCAACGTATACGTGCTGCTAAGAAAGGTGAATGGTGGAATGATAATCCACAAAGAGCATTAGCTAATAACTCTGTTGCTTATACAGAAAAACCTGATGCTGGTGTCTTTATGAAAGAATGGTTATCTTTATATGAAAGTAAATCAGGTGAACGTGGAATATTTAATAGAGTATCTGCACAAAAGAAAGCTAGTGAGAATGGTAGAAGAGATGCTGATTGGGATTTTGGTACTAATCCTTGTAGTGAAATTATTCTTAGACCAAATCAATTCTGTAATCTAACTGAAGTTGTATGTCGTTCTATAGATACTGCTAAAACTTTAAAAAATAAAATAAGAATAGCTACTATCTTAGGTACAATACAATCTACCTTCACAAATTTTGGCTACCTAAGAAAGAGATGGCAGAATAATACAGAAGAAGAAAGATTATTAGGTGTATCTCTTACAGGCATTATGGATTGTCCTGAATTAAATGGTTCGTTTTCTGGTGTTGGTGTTACATTAAAACATTTAAAAAATCATGCGATTGAAACCAATAAAGAACTTGCTAAAAAATTAGGCATACCACAATCAACTGCTATCACTTGTGTTAAACCTTCAGGTACTGTCAGTCAATTAGTTGATAGTGCTAGTGGTATTCATGCCAGACATAATCCTTATTACATTAGAACAGTTAGAGGAGATAATAAAGATCCACTAACAGAATTTATGAAAGCATCTGGTATACCTAATGAACCTGATGTAATGAAACCAGAACATACTACTATATTTTCATTTCCTATGAAAGCTCCTGAAGGTTCAGTATGCAGAAAAGATATAACTGCTCTTGAGCAATTAGATATATGGAAAGAGTATGCACAACATTGGTGTGAACATAAACCTTCTGTAACTATTAGTGTTAAAGAAGAAGAATGGATTTCTGTAGGTGCATGGTGTTGGGAAAACTTTGAACATGTAAGTGGTATATCTTTCTTACCCTTCTCTGATTATACATATCAACAAGCACCATATCAGGATATAGATGAGAAGACTTATAAAAAGTTAGCAAAAGCTATGCCAACAAATATTGATTGGAATAAGTTACAAGAATTTGAAACAGAAGATAATACGAAAGGATCACAACAACTTGCCTGTACTGCAGGTGTTTGTGAATTGGTGGATATATAATGACATATGTAGTAACTGAAGCTTGTATAAAATGTAAGTATATGGACTGTATAGAAGTGTGTCCTGTTGATTGTTTTTATGAGGGAGAAAACATGCTAGTAATTCATCCTGATGAGTGTATAGATTGTGGAGTTTGTGAACCAGAGTGTCCTACTGAAGCTATTGTTCCTGATTCATTAGAGGAAGCAGATAAATGGTTAGATGTAAACGAAAAATATTCAGGTATATGGGCAAACATAACACGTAAAGGAACACCTCCTGATGATAGTGAAAAGTATGATGGTGAAGAAGATAAATTTAATAAATATTTTTCAGAAGAATCTGGAAAAGGTGATACTTAAATGCAAACAATATGGCTATTATATATGCTTGTTTCTTTTAATGGTGATCCTCAATTACAAATAGAAGAGTATGATACAGAAGAAGAATGTCAAGAAGAAAAAGAAAGAGTTCTAGAAGAAATTAAAGAGGTATACGATATTGATAATGCTCAACTATATTGTATACTAAGTGCAAAAAAGTCTTGACTTTTATAGAAAAGTGTGTCATAATTACACTATAGAATGCCAATTAAGGGTTCTATAACTCGCTTATAAAGGAGAAAAAGATGAGTCTATTTCATAATATAAATAGATATGCTATAGGATTTGATCATTTGATGGATCATATGGTAGCATTACAAAATAATGATGTCTTAGCTGGTAATGATTATCCACCTTATGATATTGTTAAAGCAGGAGAAGATAAATATACTATAGAATTAGCAGTTGCTGGTTTTAAAAAAGATGAATTATCTCTTGAGGTTAAAGATCAATACTTAACTATTAAAGGTGATTCTAATAAACGACATTCTAATGAAGAATATCTTCATAAGAATATAGCACGAAGATCTTTTCATAAAAGATTTTCTCTAGCAGAAAACATAGAAGTTGAAGGTGCTAGAATGGAAGATGGTGTATTGATTGTTAGTCTGACACATAATATACCTGAAGAACAAAAACCAAAGAGCATTACTATACAGTAATGAAATACTAGAGAGGGTGTTTTATTACATCCTCTCTTATTTATGGAGATACTATGAGTAAAAAAAAGAAAAGTATAAATACAGTTTATATAGGATATGATCCTAGAGAACATGCTGCTTACGAAGTTCTAAAGTTTTCAATAGAAAGAATATCAATGGAACCTGTTAGAGTTTTACCAATTAAGAAACCTATTGTAGAACGTATGGGTTTATATAATAGAAAACATGAGATCTTACATGGTCAACCTTATGATATAATAGATGGCAGACCTTTCTCAACTGATTTTTCTTTTACTCGTTTTTTAGTTCCTGCTCTTAACATGTATGAAGGTTATGCTTTATATATGGATTGTGATATGTATGTACGTACAGATATATCTGAATTATTTGAGATATGTAATAATAGATACTATCCTTTATGGTGTGTTCATCATCAGTATGAACCTAAAAAAGGTATGAAGATGGATGGTAAAGAACAACATCCTTATCGTAGAAAGAATTGGTCTAGTCTTATGATGTTTAATTGTGGACATGAGTTAAATAAAAACCTTACAGTTGAAGATGTTAATACTAAAGCAGGTAGATGGCTACATGGATTTGAGTGGCTACCAGATAAAGAAGCAGATATAGGTAGAATACCTGAGGAATGGAATTGGTTGGATGGACATTCAGATGTTAAGTTAGAAGCAAAGAATGTACACTTTACAACAGGTGGTCCTTGGTTTAAAGATTGGGGTCCAAAGAGAGACCAAGATACTAAGTATGGTATTGAATGGGTTAATGATGCCAGATGGTTACAGATGAATGGATTATTAGATGAAGCAAAGGACTATGTTATATGACAAAAATTAATTTTGTTACTTCATTTAATGAAGATATTTTAAAGAATGTTGGACATCATTTTTTAAAATCAATTAGTGAACATTGGGAACCTTCTTTAAATCTTGCATGTTATACACATAACTGTTCATTAGAAAGTTATTCTCTTCCTAAAAATAAATCTATTTCTTATAAACAATTAGATGATATAGAAGATTATAAAACTTTTAAAGAAACTAATTCAATACATGATGGTACAGAGAATGGACAAGTTGCTTATAATTGGAGACTTGATGTTATCAGATGGGCACATAAAGTATATGCTCTAACAGAATATGCTTTTGAATTAGCAGAAAAAGATAAAGAAGCAGGTTGGTTAATATGGATTGATGCTGATTCTTTTGCTAAGAAAAGATTAGTACCTGATGATATACTTGCTATGCTACCTGAAGCTTGTGACGTAGCTTATGCAGGTATCAGAACAACAGATGATAATGTACAATATCTTGATACATCTTTCATGGCTTTTAATTTAAATAAAAAACCTGCTCTTGATTTACTAGGTGATTTAAGAGGTGCTTATAATTCAGGAGAATTAATTTCTTATAGAGAATGGCATGATGCATTTATAACAGAAAGATTATTAAATATTTATAAAGCACATGGAATGAAGATTATATCTTTGAATGGTATATCTGATTATGTTATGCACTTTAAAGGTATTCAAGATATAACTATGTTACCTGTTAGAGATAGTTCTGGTAGAAGATTATTTAATTTATCTGATGATGATACAAGTCCAGATATTATGCCCACTAGATATAAACAAATTTTAGAAATTATAGAGGAGTATAAACCTAAATCAATTATCGAAGTAGGTACATGGAATGCAGGTCGTGCTATTGAAATGGCTCTTACTTCTTTCAAACACCATGATGAAATAGTTTATAAAGGTTTTGATTTATTTGAAGATGCTACTACTGAAACAGATATAGAAGAATTTAATGTTAAAGCTCATAATACTCAGTCTGCAGTAATAAAAAGACTACAAGAATTTAGAGCTAAGATGATGAAAGATAAAAAAGTATTTACATTTGAAATAGGTAAAGGTAATTCTAGAGATATATTAAAAGATCGTACTGATTTAAATGCTGACTTTGTTTTAATAGGTGGTGGTAATAGTATTAAAACAGTTGCAAGTGATTATAAACATTTAAAACACAATCCTATTGTTATGATTGATCATTATTTTTTAGAAGATAAAGATGGTAATCAAACTTCAGAAGAATTTCAGGGAACTAATAAAGTATTAGATCAACTTAAAAAAGAAAAGAATAAAAGTATTAGACAATGGGTATTACCTTCAGCAGATAAAGTTCGTGGTGGTGGTCATACACATCTAGCTATTATTTTAAATGATAAAAAATTATCTAACATTCCTAAATCTCTTTTAAATGTACCTATTGTAGTTAATCCTAGAGATTGTGTATCAAAAGATTATATACGTAATAATATAAAAGAGAATATGACTTTAATAGATGAGAAGAAATGGTTAGGAAAATATCTTTATCATTCAGGTAGAGCTATTATAGTTTCAGGAGGACCTTATACAAACTATGATGAATTAAAAGCTACTATTAAAAAGTATGATGGTGAAGCAAAGATTGTATGTGTTAAACATTCTTATTTAAATTTATTAAAACAAGGAATACAACCTTGGGCTTGTGTTGTTCTTGATCCTAGACCTATTACAGGTACAAGTACACATGGTATAGTAAGAAAAGATTTATTTAAAGAGGTAGATTCTAAAACTAAATTCTTTGTGGCATCTATGACTGATCCTTCTGTTACAAAATATCTAAAAGAAAAAGATGCAAACATATGGGGATGGCACGCATTTACAGAATCATTAAGAGATCCTGAAGAACAGAAAAAAGGTATACAAAATAATGCAGTTAAAGTAAATGAAGAGTTAGGTATACCATTAGGAGCTACTCTTATAACAGGTGGCACGTGTGCTGCTATGAGAACTATAGGTATCATGCATACTATGGGCTTTAGAGCTTTTGATTTATTTGGTTTTGATTGTAATATGGAAGAACCTACTAAAGAAATGAAGAAAGAAACTACTGGTGCTGAAGATGAAGAACCAAGACCAAAGTATTTTCAAGTAGGTGTAAAGGATAAAAGTTATTGGACAACAGGAGAGTTATTAGCTATGGCTCAAGATTGTGAAAGAACTTTTGCTGATCAAAAAATGGAAATGGATTTTACTTTTCATGGAGAGAATACATTAGTATCTTCTTTATGGGAAATAGCTCAAGAAAATAAACAACATAAAACTTTTGAGGAAATATTTAATGACTGATTATGTACTACCACGTAAACCAGAGCCATCTCAAGAGTATATAGAATTACTTGATGCATATAAAGAAATGCATTCTGAGTCAGGTGCTTTTAAAGGTATAAGTTTAGTACCTTTTATTCTTGTTATTAAAGATCTTATAAAAGAAAATGAATGTAAAACATTATTTGATTATGGTTGTGGTAAAGGTATACCTTATCATAAAGAATATTTTAAAGCTGCTGATCCTAAAAATAAATGGAAAGAGTTTGATAAACCTATACAAGATGTATGGGGAATAAATGAATTTTTTCTTTATGATCCTGCTTATCCTGACCATGATAAATTACCTAATAAAAAATATGATATGGTAGTATGTACTGATGTTCTTGAACATATACCTGAAGATGATTTAGATTGGGTAATAAGAGAAATACTACATCATTCAAATAAGGTAGTATTTATAAATGTGTGTGCTATGAAAGCTTTAAAAACATTTCAAAAAGGAAAACATAAGGGAAGAAATGTTCATGTCTCTCTCTTTAGTCACAATGAATGGGTAGAAAGACTAGCAAATATATGGAGAGATTTTAAACATTTAAAAATTTATCTAGCAACTACAGGAGATAAAGGAGAAAAAAGTTTAAAAGGAGTTTGTATTAAACGTAATACAGATCCTGTTAAAAAACCAAAAGTATTATGAACATTTAAAACAGAAAGGATAAAATAAAATGTTCCCTTATAACGAAGAAGAATGGTTGTTTATATCAGCTAAAAAAACATTGGAAGGAGAAATAACGTGGCTAAACAAACAAAGAATGTTATTCAAGTTACCAAAGATAACATTCAAAAATTTATTAAGACACATAAAACCAAAAGTACTAAATTATTAATAGGTGTTATTATAGTATTACTTGTTATACTTCTAGCATCATGTACAAGTGTTAAACAAGAACCAGAAGTACATACAGTAATACAAGATGTTAGTGTTATAAAATCTGCTAAAGCTTGTACAAATGAAGGGAGTTGTAGACAATGATAAAATGGTTATTAATCGCTAGTATACTAGGTGTATTTATAGTAGGTGGTTACTTCTTAGTTAATTATGAACCAACTACTGAAGTTATAACTGTTCCTGCAGAAACACCACAGGAATAATATGCCTGATATATTCTATGTAGCTATGCTTATTGTATGTTTTCATGGTGATTGTACAAGGTTTGAAAGTGCTCCTTACGTAAAAAACATAGGAGTTGAACAATGTCAGAAGATGTTAAAGTATACATTTCAAACACAAGTAGGACCTTACTATGATGAGCTTATAGACTTTGAGAAAGATCAACCTGAAGATATTAGAATAGAATATGCAGGTTGTGATACTACTCAGAGAAGACCAGAAGATAGTAATGAATGGAGGATAATACCTGATGTTGAAAAAGATCTTATACCATATCAAAATGATCTCAAATGGCAACAAGAGAAAGGTAAAGAACTATAATGTCTATCTTACTTCTTTTTATTATGCTATTATAACAGGTCTTGTTGCAGGTTTATTTCATTGGATAGTTAATTAATGGCATTAAATGATAAACAAGAAAAGTTTTGTCAACATTATGCAGTTCATCATAATGCAGCAGAAGCTGCTCGTCTTGCAGGATATGCTGAAAAATATGCCCATACTCAAGGATATAAGTTTCTAAAGGGAGAAACTAATTTAAGTATTGAAATTAATGAACGTATCAAAGAATTAGAAAATGAACTTGAAACTTCTGTTAATGTTGTAGATGAGATTGAAAATCAATATGCCTTTGCTAAAAAAGAAGGGCATACAAATAGTGCTATTAAAGCATTAGAATTATTATCAAGAGTTAGAGGTGCTCATAGTGAAAATGAAATAGATCTAACACCTGAAGCATTAGAAGAAAATATTATAAAATATTTAAAGATATTAGGTAAGAAAAAGGTTATGGAAATTATTAAGAAATGTGGGTTTTAATTATTGACCAGCTAAAGGATTATCTAAAGCTCGTTGCAACATCTCACGTAACTTTGATTCTAACTCTGATAATTTACTATCTATTAGTTCTATTCTTCGTTGTGCATCAGACTCGATTGCTGTACGTTTAGAATCAAATCTATCACTTGCATGATCAATCATGGTTCTTAAATCTGTTTCAGTTTGTCTAAGAGAAGTTCTAACTTCTTGATCCATATTACGAGAACGTCTATCAACTGCTGCAACTTGATCTTGTACTTCATTAATATCTTTTCTTAAATCTATTCTTATAGTTCGTGCATCATCTTGTGCAGAACCTACAAGTTCTTTTACTGTACGTAATTCTACATTAAGATTATCTTCTAACGATATTATTCTTTCTTCTAATACATCTAGTTTTAAATTAAAACCAGAAAGATCAGGAGCAACATATCCATTTATCTTATCCTCCATAGAAACCCACCTAGCATATCCCTCAAATCCTGCCCATATAGCACCACCTAAAGTTGCGAGTAGTGGGAAAATTAAAAATAATCTACCACCTTTTATCTTAATACCTTGATATTCTACTTCACTCATACTGTTGTTGTATCATCCTTTCCATTTGTAAGTTTGATCTAACACTTAGATAATCTCCAAGAGGATCAGGCATTAATTGATCAACGTAAATCTCTTCTTCTGCATACCATTGCATTTGTGATATTATATCTTGTTGTTGATATTGTTGTATATCAGGACCAAGAGCAGTCACTAATGCGATAGTTGTCATCTGTGCTACAGGATCATATTGTGATTGAATAGTAGCTAGTATTTGATTAGCTTTCTCTTGTTTCTTTTCTTGAGCTTTTGTAACTTCTAATTTCTTTGGTTCTTCCTGATCCACCTCTTCTGCATCCATGTCATTATCTGCAACTTTCTTTTCTTGTGGTTCAGTATTTTCTTTAGCTTCTTCTTTAATCTCTTCCATATTATTATCTTCAGAAACATCAGCAACCTCCTCTGTAGGTTCTTCATTAGGTGTTTCTTCTACGACTTCAATAGGTTCTGTAGTAGTTTCTTCTACAACTTCTATATCTATAGGTTGTTCTACTATAGGTTCTTTAATCTCTTCTATTGTAGGCATAGACACATCAGCTTCTATTCCTATATCTTGAATTTCTTCCACCATTTCTTGGACTTCAACCATAACCTCTTCATATGATATAGTACCTTCATTATAATCCTCCATCATAGTACCAATAGTTTCAATTTCTATTGGCATTTCTATATTCATTTCTTCCATAGGATAGTCTAGTGTAGGCATATCAAAAGTCATAACTATATCAAATTCTTCCATCATCTCATCCATTTGATATTGTTCTTCTGGTGTAGCCATATCATATTGTTCAATAAGTTCTATTGTTATTTGATCTTCCATTAATCCAGGTTGAACAATCTCTACCCATGTTTCTACTGACGTTGTTATATGGTTATAATTAACTGTGTATTCTACATTGTCAAAATAATAATTCTTTTTACCACCTATTCTTATAAATACTTTATCTAAATCTCCTGCAAAATCATGTGTTCCTGTGTATGTTGTAGGTGTTTGATTATTCTCTAATGTGATCTGTCCTGTATCCCATTGAAGAACATTATTATTATAACCTTTTGTTTGAAAATATCCTGTAGTATTAGCTTGAGAATGGTACATTTGTAATTCCCATTCTAATGCACCACCATCTGATATATGAAAATCTGATATATCTACATACTGGTCAAAGGTTGTGAGAGAATTTGACGTACCTTTTCCACACTTACCTGTACCAAAATATGCATTACAATTTGGCATACTAGCAGGACCTAGCCCACCCCAATCTAGATCCATATCTCCCTCGTAACGATTTGTTACGACACCTGTATCTTTATGTAGTATATCACCTGTAGTTTTATGTTCTACAGTTGTAGTAGTTTCTGTTATTGTATCTATATGTCCTTCACCCAGATGCTCAGTCTCTATCTCTTGGGTAACTGTATCACCCTCTTCAAGCATTTGTGCATTAGATGAGTAACAACATAAGAAGAACAGAGAAGATACTAAGAGCACCTTCATCATCAATAATTTCTTCATCTTTAATAGCATTCTCTTTTAACCACTTCTCATAATCAGGTCTTTTTTCAGGGTTATTTAACCATTCTTTTGCAGCTTCAATTCCAATTTTTCCCATATATGGACAGGGTGTACCTGCCATTTCCATTGCTTGAAAGACTCTTTCGTCTTGACAGAGCATGGATACTGCTGCAACTTTCATACCCATTCTATATAAAGCACGACTTAATTTTAATCTTTCACAATTCATATCTCTTATAGATGTACCACCTGCTATACCTAGTATCTGTGATTGAATAGCAGCAGATGCAGCAAAGCTACATACATCTTGATTACTATTCATAATAGATGGAGCACTTGCAGTTGATGGAGTTCTATCAACGCTAGTTGTTCCACTAACAGTAGAGGTAGTAGATGTTACTGTATTTGTTTCTGCAAAACTTTGTAATGAAAATAAAAATACAAATATAAATAAAAAATATTTAACCATATGCAAAACTTTCTCCACAACCACATTGTGAAGTAGCATTAGGATTATTAATTTGTAAATAACTTCCTGCTACATCTTTAGTAAAATCTATAATTGTACCTAATACATACATAATAGCAGTAGGATGTATGTATAATAAACCTTTATCTAATTTAATAATCTCATCTGAATTAACATCTTCAACTTTTGAATTAACAAATTCCCATTTATAATTAAATCCTGCACATCCACCACCTTCAATAGATAATTGTACACCTAATGCTTTGTGTTCATCTATTGTATTTGATAAATATTTATTGGCTTCTTTTGTAATAGATACTGATGACATTAAATATTCCTTGGTTCGTATTTTTAAGTATAGTAAGGATTAGTTATTTCAGCTTCTTCATGGGATATACTTTTTATATCTTCAGGAAAGAAATGTTGTAGTGTTTGTTCGACACCCATCTTTAAAGTATATATAGATGATGCACATCCTGCACAAGATCCACTTAATTTTACATGAACATGTTTATCTTCTTTATCATAAGAAAGTAATTCTATTTTTCCACCATGCATAGATACAGAAGGTGTTATATATTTATCTATAGTTTCTGTAATCTTATCTTCTATAGACATTAATTTTTCTCCATCCACCTATCTAATTTTTCTTCTAGTCTATCAAACCTATCAAGTATTTTATTTACTTCACTATATACTTCTTTTTTTGTAGCATAATTAGTAGCCATAAACTCTCTAGTCTTTGCATCAGACAACGCATGATCTTTTAAATCTTCACGTAGCTTATTTATATCACTATTAGTACCACGTATCCACCATAGAAAAGCTCCTATAGCTAACGTCAATATACCATTCCATAGCATTGTCATATCTTGCATTGTCTTTGTCTCCTAATTAACTAAATCTTTTATATCTTCTAATGTATCTTCAATAACATCTGTTGTAGTCTCTTTTAAATCTCTTCCTGATACTGCACTAAATATAGGAACACTATTAGCAAAAAATCGTGACATTTGTCTAAGATTTCCTTTAACTGCCTGTGCCATTACAGATATAGCATTACTTAACCATGCTAATCCAGGACCTGCTATAGTTTCTAAAGGTTTAATTCCATATTTATAAGATCTTGCTGATTCAAATAATACAGTTCCTGCTCCAAAAATATTACTACGAAATATAGCATCTACTATTTTTTCAAATGTTGTTAACTTATTCCAAGGACCATCACCATCATTTCTAATTTCATCTTTTATTTCTTGTATACCCATAGTACCTGCCATAATTAAACCAAAAGCTATAGAATATTTTACTGCTTCAGTTACAGGTAATCTTTTCATTTGCACCATAGGTTTAAAAATATCTCTATAAATTTTAGGCATAATAGTATTACCAAATACAAACATAAAACCTTTTAACTGTGCAACCATAGCAAGTTTAGGAGAACTCATCCATAATGGTCTATTAATAACATTAGGAGCCATTACAATTTCACTAACAAAACGAGACATAGCTTTTTGTATAAGTGGAGGAATATCTGTAGTTGTACCTTCAGCATAATCTATTATTTCTTTATTATTAATTTTATTATCTGTTAAACCTACTTCTAATAATCTTTTACGTGCTCTAATAGATTCTTTTGTATGTTTTTTTGTTTTAAGATAAATAAGAGTATCTAACAAATCTTCTTTCATTTGTCTTAAACCTGCTTGATAACCTATGTCACGACTAGCTTGAGTTACTGCTGTTAAACCTATACCTTTAAAAAATACATCAGTTACTTTTCTATTAATATCTATACCTGGAATATTACCCATACGTTCAGCAAGTGTACCATCTACTCCTTCTAATATTGATCTAAAAGCTCTTTCTTTTTCTCTCATAGACATTTTAGGAAATACTGTACGACCTGCTTGTTTCATAGCATTAAGACCTGCATCTATTGCTCCAAAGATAGCATTCTTATTACTTGTTCTACTTAATATAATTAAAGGTTCTGTTAAAGAAGTAAGAGCAGATAAAGGTAATGTCAACATATATTGATATGTTATAAATTCTCTTTGTAAATCTCTTACAGCAGGATTACGAATATTAGAAAACTGTCCTTGCATAGCATTGAATATATCTTTCATCTGCTCTACTTCTGCTGGTCTTAAAGTATTTGCTTGACGTGATTTTCCTATATTTTCATTAAATGTATCAGCAAGTCTTTTTAATTCTATTTTTGTTCCTGCTTCTAAAGCATATCTATTAACAATTTGTGGAACATTTGTTTCTACTAATCCTGCTTCATATAATTTTTTAAATACTTCTTTAGTTATTCTTTTAGGTTTTTGAAACCCTTTCTCTTGATCTATAACTGTATTATTTTCAAAAGGATCAAATAATCTTACAACAGCATCAGGATTAACATAGACACCTTGATTACCTTTCATATTATCAACAGTTTCTATTGCAGATATATTATCAAAATTTAATGGATCTTCCATTAATATCTTTTTCATTTTTTCTCTTTGTTTTTTCCTACCTACTTTATAAATACTTGTTAAATAATTATCTACAAAACCTACTTTAACTCCTATACCTGTTAAATTACCATAAATACCATCAGCTATAGAAGGAGCTATTTCTGTTCTAGTTAATTCTTTAAAGTCTGGATCTTGTCTAATTTTAGTAGTTAAAGCTCCTAATGTTTTTTCTTGTAAAGTAATATCTAAATTTTGTATACTATTTATTTCATTTCTATATTTATCTTTTAATCTATTATAAATATTATTTAAAGAATTATAATCTTCTCTTGTTATTCTATTAGAAACAATAGCATCTTCTACATCACGTAGTGTACGTGTATCATCTATAATAGAATTTATAAGATTATCTTTATCTATACTTATTGCATCATCAATTTTATTTCCAAGTAAATTACGCAAATTTTCAGCAGCTTGTCTTTGATTATTTGTATATTTTTTATCAGGATATATATTATGTAATAATTCAAATACAGCTTTTCTATCTTTTTCTTTAATAGGTTTTGTAATAGGAGTTTTTAAAGTTTTTTTAATTGGTTGTAAAGCATCAAAAGCTTCTATACCATATGAACCTACACGTTGACTTAAATTAGGATAAAAATTATAGAAGGCATCCCATACTTTTTTATTTTCAGGGCTTCTACTCGCCATTTCTTCAAGTGGTGTTATAGATCTACGTGTTGCTGCATTTATTGATCCTAATATTCCAGCTAAGAATCCTGTATTATCTCTAGTTTTATCATAATTACCACGAATTATATTTGCTAATTCATTATCTAAATCTGGTCCTGCTTGTTCTAGCTTATCTTGTTCTTCTAATAATTCATTTAAACGAGAAACTTGATCTTGATTAGCAAGTGCTTCTACAGTTCCTGTTGCAGTACCTACTGTTTTACCCCCTAAGAAACCTAAGAAAGCACTATTAGCTCTTCTATTTTTTATTTGTTCATCTGTATAAGGAAGTTTATCTAAAATTTCTTTATAAGTTGTAGCTTCTGGATTTGCTGCTGCACCTGCTGCTATCATAGCAATTTCATCTTGTGCTAATTCAGTACCAGCTTCTAATACACCTCCTATTGTTCCTCTTTTTAATATTGTTCCTGCAATACTAGGAGATACATATCGTTCTATAATTTTAGGAGTTGTTGCTGTCTTTACTACTCCTTCTGCTGCTTCTTTTGCTACTTTTTCTGCAGCTTCTTCTGACATTTCTTCTTTTAATTCTTTTGTAAATTCTTTTTTTAAAAAATTAATAGTTCCTTTATTACCTATTGCAGATGATAAAGCACGTACAGATAGTATAGGTACAATAGCATTTAATCCTCCAGCAACTATAGCACCAAAATTAGATTTATTTTGAGCTTCTTCTTGTGATGCACCTAAATCTATTGCTTCATTATATATTTGATTTTTAATAGGAAGACCAGCAGGAAGAATAGCTCCCATAGCACTTAATAATGTTGTTGCTAAACGACCTGTACCAAATAATAATCTTCCAGGTACTGATAAAGATAAACCTCCAATAATAATAGGAGCTATTGATCCTGCAACATCAGCAGCACTATTAGCAGTATTGTTAAATAAATTTAAAAAAGCAGGTTTATAATTACCTGCAGCAAAATCTTGTTTAAATTCATCTATATAACCAGCATCTCCAAATGGTAAACGTGGTGGTAATGTATCAGGTCTTTTTGCTAGATCTTCTTTATTTTTTTCTATGCCTTTATCTGCAAAAAATTTTAAATACTCTCCTGCTTGAGGATACTTTTCTTCTAATTGATCTGCAACTAATTTTAAACCTTCATAAAGATCTAAATTATTTCTATCAAAAGCTTTAAAAAATAAATTAGTACGAGAGTTAGGATCACCTCTACTTACTCTAGTATCTTGAATATCTAAATCTTGAAAAGTTAAACCTTTTGGAGTTACTGGAGTTGTTACATCTTTTTCACCAAATAAATCTACTGGTTGCTCACCAAAAATACCTTCATAAGTTAAACCTTCTGAATCTAATGGTTCACCAAAAATATCATTATAGGTTAAACCTTGTATATCTGCTTCTTGCCCACCAAAAATTTGTTCATATGTTAAAGGATTTGCCATAATTAATTTTTAGTAACTTTTCTTTTAGTCCTAATCCATCCTTTGGTTTTATCATAAACATAATTATTATTTTCTAAAACTGCTTTTATTCCTAAAGACCATACTCTATCACCAGATGATATATCTTCTGGAGAAAATTTAGCATTATTTAAATAATTAGAAAGATCATTATTAAATGCATCACTTTTTGCTATTAATTTAAATGCATGATAAAGATCTTCTTGATTTTCAACACCCTCTATATTAATAGGATCATTGAGGTCAAAATAATTTGAAATGTCTTTCGTACCATCAACTATTCCATTTAATATCTCTTTAGTCATATCTTGATAAACCTCTTTTTCGTGTTTAGAAGGAACACTATGTTTTCTATCACTTGATTTACCTGTATTTACAGCTCTTAACCAATTAATTTGATCATCTCTAAATTTTTCTTTCCTTCTTTGTACTTCAGCTTCTTTAGCTATTCTAGCTGCTGTTCTTGAACTTTCTACATCTACGCCAGCTTTAGCTACATCAACTTTACCTGCTAGTTTCTTATCATCTAAATCAGATTTAGCTTGAGTTAAAGATTGTCTATCTTTCATAGCTTGAGGTAATTCGTTTGCTAATGATTCAGCTATTCCATTACCCTTAGAAATATTAGCACCTACTCTAGCAACAAATGCCCACATAGATTCTTGTTGAGCTTGTTTAATAAGAGCATCTTTTTTATTTAAACCTTCATTCATTTTTTCAACTGCTTCTAAATATTTATCTTGTGCAGTTTCTAATTTAGTTGGAGGTACTGGCTTATCTGATTGGTTTTGAGTAATAAGATCATCATAAGTCTTACCAGCATTATCTTGGTCATTTTTGTCATTCACAATTTCTGTATTTATTTTAGATTTACTATTATTAATTTCATCAAGATGCTTATCTGCTATCTTTTTTATTCTTTTAATTTCTGTTTTATCAGCAACTAAAAGATTATCTACTTGACTCTCTACTTCTTCTTTATTAATATCAAGTGGAGGAAATGCTACCTTTGTATAAAAATTTATAATAGCATCCTTTGCGTCAGTAAGTGTAGCATCTTCTAATCTTTCAACATCATTTAGAGCTGTACCCTCAGTTAATGTATTCCAAAGATTTGCAGACTGCTCCTTAGTAAACTCTTGTATTTTTGGAACATATTTGTTAGCTATAGCGTCACCTTCAGCTATTATACCTTTATCTACGTTTTCTTTACTTTCAACCCATTGTTGATCAGCATCTAGATCAGAAGAAGGTATTTTTGACTTAATACCTAAACTATTAAGCAGTCTACTCAGTACTGCTCTTCCTTTATAAGGATATACTTCAGAGAATTTTTCAAATTCTTCTCCTTTCTCAGGAGTTAAAAAATAATTATCTCCTATTTTTAAAAGTCTATTTGCTGCATTCACACCAAACCTAGCTATAACATCACTTGCATCTGCAGCATCACCAATAAGCTCCAATCCAAGTTGCTGGAGCTTACTTATATCTTGTTTAAAACCTGTAGGTGAATAAATATCTTCAACATCTGCATGTATAGGTGGTCGTTGGTCATATAGAGGATTTACTTCTCGTGGTCTAACAGCTTCTCTAAGAGCTTCTGTTACTGCTTCTTCATCTCTCTTTTGTTTTTCCCACCACTCTGATGCTTTACTTTTTAAAGATGATATAGATAATAAGCCACTATCATCTTCTTGCCATATAGGATTCTCTGAAGGATTTCTAGAATGGGATGGGTCTTCAGGAGTAGATAAATGCCTTTTCAGAATCTGGTGTTTGTCAAGATAATGATAAGGTTGTGAAACTTTATCTTTAATATTTTCATACACATCTGTTGCTTTATTTTTTAAACTAGAGAATATTCCTTCATCCTCTTCTACTTTACTTGCATCCCATATAGGATTCCCTGAAGGATCTCTAAAATAGGTTTTTTCTTGAGAAACATCTGGTTTATCTTCAAAATAATTATAACCCCTAACATTATGCCCTAACCTTTCTAAAGCTTTTCTCCAATTCATTGCTTCTACTAATTGTTCATTTTTTTCATCAAGCCAAGGACCAAGATGTTCTTTACCTTTTAGATAAAGATAACGTGGTGGAAATGCAATATTTTTTAATCTTTCACCTATACCTCCATTATCTTGACTATAAAGAACAGGAAGATCTGCTATACCTCCACCAGTTTTAGCAGCTTGAGTACCAAATAAATTAGGCATCTTACCACCAAAAGCTCCATACGTACCTAACATAGTAGCAGCTCCACCTAGTAATTGTTGTCCTATACTAGGACCTGCTACTGGAGGTGGTACATATTGTGTTGTTGATAAAGGAGCACCTGTTACAACAGATTGATACCTACCCATTGTTTCATATGGATATTGTTGTTCTTTTAAATATTGAGCATAAGCTTCATTAAGAGCTTGTTGAGTTAATTTTTGCTTTTCTTCACCTACTGTTTGAAGAGCACCTATTTCACCAAGACGTGTTTTAAATTGATTAGGAGCCATAGTAGCAAGTTGTCCTGCAGCTTGACCTGTTCTTGATCTTTCAGCTTCTAATCTTTGAACAGCATCTTGATATGCTTGTGCACTTCCTTTAGCTTGTATATCAGCTAACAATCTTTGTTGTGTATCTGCAGCCATACCTTCTAATATACCTTGTCTACTACCACCAAATGCTTGAGATTGTGCTGCTTGTTGTGCTAATTGTGGAACAACTTGTGATTCATATGTTTTTTGTGCTTCTCTTTTTTCTATGTCAACAACTGCTTGTTGATAAGGATTCATATATTCTGTTATTTGTTCTGTAGTTATAGGAGCTGCTGCATCTCTTGTTAATTGTGCAGCTTCGTCAAATTTAGGAGCAGTTAATCCTTGCAAACCAGATATACCTGTAAATGCTTGTTGTTGCTCTGGTGTAAATTCTGCAAGTGAAGGACCTGTATAGGGTTGATAACCTTCTGCTGTCTTATCTTCATAAAGAGCTTGAGCTTTCCCTAATATATCTTTATAATAAGGAGCTAACTCTTTAGGTATTTCAGATCCTACTGTAAAACCACCTGTTTGAGGTGCTGCTGGTCTTTCACCAAAAAATGATGATATAATTCCCATAATCTATACTCCTGCCATCATAGGTTGTAAAGCTGCCAACCCATCTATTTCATTTGGCTGTCGTACTGTACCATATGCTTTTTTACGTACACTTTCTACAACAGCATCCATTACCTTTGCTCCTTGATCTGCATTTCCATTTCCTAATGCAGACATTGTATGAGCATCTACTACATATTCAGAAGGAGATACAGCTAATGTTCCTACCTGTTGTTGTTGTTTTCTATCAACAATAGGCATATAAACATTATCTTCCATACCATGCCCTTCACCTTCTACTCTACCACTAAAATCTCCACCACGTGCTTTAGGTATTAAAGGATTTTCCTCATAAACATTTGCATACACATCTTCTATAGTCTCTGTATTAGGAGTTTTAAAAGTTCCTTTCCAATTAGCAAGTACATCTTCCTTTACTTCTTCCCAATTTTCTTTTGTAAATCCTCTTTTAATTAAATCTATTACTTCTTTACTTGATAGTATTCCCATAGATAATGCATCTCCTACCCAATCTGGAACTATACCTGGACTTAAAGTTTTACTTAATTCATTTCCAACAGCCATATGTCTTGCATCAGAAACACGACCTGTTGCTCCTCCAAATCCTTCATAATTTTCAGCTACTTCTTTAATTTTATCTTGATTATATAATATATTACCAAGTTGATCAGGAGTTCCAATTTTATCACCATATTGTCTATGTACTAAAGAACCTAAACCTCCTCCATGTTTAGTATTTATAGTTGGTGCAAAACCATATCTAGATACTAATGTAGTACGTGGTGATTTTCCTAAAGCTCTATTTAATATTTCTTCTATAGTTAAATTTGAAGGTAAAGTTTTACCAGCAGGATCTCGTATAACTACTTGTCCTCCAAAACCTGTATCAACAGTATAACCTAAATCTGTTAATTGATCTTCCATAGCTTTTTCACTTGTATATACTTGATCCCAATCAGGTTGCATTAAATCCATACCTACAAGTTTAGCAGCACCTTGCCAGTTACTATAATCATCCACTATCTTCCTACCTATTTGTCCTACTTTTTGACCAAATGTAAAAGGTTCACGAGCTAATGATGCTGTTTGATCTGCAGTTAATGATGGAATATTTATATCTGGTCGTGTTAAATTATAATCTGTAAAACCAGATAAAGGTGGTAATTTTTCACCTGTAACTGGATTAATTGCACCTATATCAATAGCTTGTTTAGATAAATCAACAGTACCTAATGGTGATCCTGCTCCTCTTACTCCTTCAGGAACAATAAATTCTGATGATGCTTGTTTTAATGATCCTACACCACCTTGAGGTATATTAAATTTATCAGCTATTGTAACTGGACCTCTAGCAGAAGCTCCCCAAATAGGATTCTTTGATGCGTCTGCTAAAATATTTTGTCCTATAGGTTCTCTAATAATATTTTGTCCTGCTAAACTATGTACAGGAGCTTGACTAAATCCTCCTGAACCCATTGAATCTACTGGAGGTTTTAAATTTGTTTTTGATATATCTAAAAATTTTTGACTTGATGTTGGACTTATTCCAGTTGTACCAGGACCCATCCAGTTACCACTTCCTATACCTTTAAAGATACCACCAGTAGCTCCTGACATTAATCCTTGTCTAAGTGCATCTCCAGGTCTAGCACCTGCTAATAAATTACCTGCAAAAGAACCTAGTCCTGTAGCAAGACCATAACCTAATGCACCACTTGTTGATAGTAGTCCTGCACCTGCACCAAATGTAGCAGGAAATAAAGCACCAAGTGCGTAAGGTGCTGCAACTGCTAATGCAAGAGGAGCAATAGCTTTAAATGCTTTAGACTTTACAATGTTTCTAATAGGTTTAGTTACAGCACTTACTGCTTTTCTTATAGGTCTAAAAATTCTGCCAATACTAAAAGCTTCAGGTAATCCTGTTACTGGATTAACTGTTATATTTCCAAGAGACATTAATCCTTCAACTTCTTCAGGATTCATATGAACAAGCATATTATCTCCATGTCTACCAAAACCTGCTAATCCTTGTGCTGTATCAGCTATAGAACCACCACCTGCTAGATCTAATACATATCCTCCACCACCTGCTAATGCTAAATTAGGATCACGATACCCTTCATACTCTTTAGTTATAGGATTTCTACGCATTGTTAGTAGTCCTAGTGGTGTTGGTCCTCTATCAACTCTTTGATAATCCCATGATCCATCAGGTAGTTGATAAACATTTATAAGTCCTGGTTGTTGATTAGGATTTTCTCTTGCATGTGTCATTGCTATTTCTTTAGATTTAAAACCTTGTATATTTGGTCCTGATAGTGGTGGTATAACTTGAGGTTGGTTAAGAACAGTTTGTGGAACCATTGCTTGATCAGAAATAGGTTGTATTGTTTCTGGTCTAACTAATGCAGGAGTAGATTGTCTAGCTTCTAATGGATTAGTAAGTCTTACATCTGGAGGTGAAAGATTTACAGGTGCTCTTCCTTCATAATCTATTAAACCACCTTGAGTAGCTCTATTACGTATACCTTCTTGTGTCAAACTATGTATAAGTGTAGGTCCTTCAGAAGATGCTTGATAATTTTTATTACCATACGAAAATATAGAACCTTCACCATTTCTAGAAAGTATATCAGTATTTATATCTGCTAAAGAAGGTTCTTGTTGTACTTGTGCTTGACTAATATTAGGATCTGGATAAGCTACTCCACTACCACCTAAAAAAGGTACTCTTCTTCCTACAGTTGTTGCTTCACCTACTCCATCACCTTCAAAAAATTCAGGTTGCTTTTCCTTTACTTGTTCTATTAATTGTGACATTGTATTTCCCATACCACCACTAAACTGATGTACTATAGGACCACCTTCTTTTGCAGCCATCATACCAAAAGGTGTTGACTGAGTAGGAGAAGATCTTCCTCTAACAATAGGTAATCCTATTAATCCTTGATTATTCATTTGTTGTAAATACTGCATAGCTCGTAACCTCTCTAGTCCTTCTTCGCTTTGTAATGCATCTTGAAATTCTTCAAGTTGTTCTAATTTATTTGGTGGTGTCATAATTTTATATTCTTTATATTCATATAATTTGATTGTGGTTTAGTATTATCTGCAATAAAATTACTATTACTATTATACACTATTTTTGAAGAATCTGCTATAGGTTTAACAGTTTCTTGTGAATTATACATATTAGGAGGTATAATTTCTCCTGTATTTATATTACCTATATAAGTACTATCATTGATAAATTTAAAATATTCACCTTTATTCAATTTAAATTTTCCCATGCTTGTGTTGCTGTTGTACTAACATATCCTTTAAATTTACCTGTAGATGCAGAATATGCTATATCACCTTTATTAGGATTACCTACTAATGTTATGGTAGTAACTGTATAAATATTTGTCGCAGGTCTTGTTTCCATTTGTGTATCTCTAGTATCTAATTCATTTAATAAAGCTCCACTCCATTGTTCAACTTTATTATAAACCTTTTTTGAATCAGGACTATCTTCTAATTCATAATCAAACATAGGTGGTAAATCTGGATAACGTGCCATTATCTTCTTCCATCAGGTTGTATTGCAAGTCTAATAGATCCCCATCTCCAACTTGTATTTGCAGAATTACATGACACTCGTACTCTCCCTTGTCTTCCTCTAGCTCTTAAATCTATTTTAGTTGTATCTTCTGTTACTGTATGTGGTGGTACTGGTTTTTCTCTAGCTGTTCCACTTTCAGGAAAATCTTTTGTCTTAATAGAAAAACTTAATGATCCATCACTAATTGTAAAGTCAGGTATTACTCTACTTAAAAACATTATTTCATTACCATCTTGTATATCAAAGTCTGCTGATTCAATAAAGGATGATATTGCTACTCCATCTGCTGTATATAATCCATCAGGTTCATTATTATATAAATAATTATTATCTCCACTTATTCCTGTTGTAATTGTATTTCCAAAGACAGCTTTATCTGCAAAGGTTGTAAATATACCTGAACCATATGTCCAATAGTTTTCATCAGGAGACCATATAACATAACTATCACATTCAGTAGAATTTGTGGAAGGATATAACCAAACAATTTCTTTAAATTCTGAATTTATTCCACAAAATATTTTATCTTTTTGATCAACATTTAATCTATCAAATACATATCTTCTTACTGTACATGGTAAACTTTTTACTTGTCCATCAAATACATAGAAGTTATCATAGCCCATCCATACTGCTCGACCATCATAATCAACTGCTGCATGTTGTGATATTAATCCACAATTAGTACCAATTTGTTGCATTCTAAATATAAATGGTGGACCTACATATTGCATTGTCCATAATGAATTATCTGTCCATACATTAATAGCATTACGTGATCTAACTCCACCTACTATTTTTGTTCCATCAGCAACAACAACTTCACCAGATGTAGAACTAACAGAAGGAACCCAATTTGTATAATCTTCCTGATCACTCCATCTAACAGTCATAGGATCAAAAGTTCCTGTAGGTGATGCAGTTGTATTAAATGAATTACTTCCTAAAGCAATTAAATGTCTATCATTAGGAGATACTATAATACTATTTACAGTCGTAGGTGTTGAATTTGTAGCACCTGAAACTAATGTAGCTCTTAATGGTGTCGTAGATGCATCTGTATCCCAATAATAAATAGATCCTTTTCTTCTATTTGCTACTACATCTTCACCCCAATTATCTAAACTCCATTGTGTTATCTCACTTGAGAAATCACTTGCTCCTGCAGATGTTGGATTATTCCATGCTCTAGTTTGTGATGCACATACAGTTGCTTGATAAGAAGCAGCTCCATAACCTAATCCTGTAACAGCATTTGATACACCAGTTGATAATAAATAATGTATATGTCCATTACCAGAAGATGATTGAGCAGCACTTGCTGTTGTAGATACATTAATAGCAAATGTATTTGTATTGTTAACACTTACTTGATATGTACCTGTTCCTAGTAATATATTACCACCTATAGTAGCAGTACTAGTAAAAAATACCCAATCTCCTGTTTGTCTACCATGTGATGTTGCAGATACTGTAACAACATTAGCACTTAATGCAATAGAAAAAGCATTCGTTAATGAAGCACTAGCTGATACAGGTGTTATATCAAATATTTCATCTCCACTATGTTCATATAATTTTTGAGCAGTACCAAACATAGCTCTTTTAAATTGATCATTATCTGACCAAGTTATTAAATCTCTTCCAGCTCCATCAAATGCTGCAGATACCTTTGCTTCATAACCACCTATATTCTCTGGTTTACCTGCACGAAATCTAACTTTATCTACATCATACCAAGAATTTTCTTCAGCATATTGAGTTGATTCTCTTTTAACTCCTGCTGGAAAATTAAGTTTTACGAGTTTAGAACTTGTTGACATATACTTTACCTATCAAAGTTTTTTAATAAAGCTGCATCAATCGTTGTTGAACTCCTAGCTATATAACATAATATATCTACATCACCAGCACCAGTACTTAATGTAGGAACTGTTGCAGATACAAATTGCCACGCTGTATTATAACCTAATGTTCTACTTCCTGTTCCATCTTGAATAATATGTATAGTTCCACTTTGTCCTGCAACAGCATTTGTTGGTGCTGCTAATGTTCTATTACCTCCAAGAGTTACTAAGAAATTATTACCTAAAGCAAAGTTATTTGTAATACTTGCAGCATCTGTTAATGTTGTTATTGGATTATAAGCTCTAGCAGATGTACTAATTTTTAATGAACCTGCTTGATATGTTATATTTCCTCTAATAGTTGCATCTGTTGTAACAGAAGTTCTTACATATCGTAAATCTGCTGCTGATACTTCTGGTACATTATTAGCACATACTCCTATATCTGCTGAAGCTGCTGTGCCTAATCCTAATCCTTTTGTATTCATAGAATATACAGAAGTGCCATCACAAACAACTAAACCTACTGCACCAAAAGGAATATTATATCCATCTCCAGAAGCTGTTTTAATTTTAACTATATCAGATGCAGTTGTATTTGCTGATACAACATTATTAATTACATATGATTTAGAATTAGCAGGTATAATAAGTGATATAGTATTATTAGTACCACCTACAGAACCTTTAACTTCCAGAAAAGCAGAACGAGGAACATCTGATCCTCCATTAACTGCTGATAAAGTTACAGTTGCATTTGCTCCTATTTCAACTGTTGTATATGCTGCTATGGCATCATCAACTAAACTGATAACACCATCATTTAAAACTGTACCCCAAGAATTAGGATTATCTCCATCTCCTTGTTTATTCAGTCTTATTCTACTTGTATATGTTGATGCCATTGTTTACTCCTATTGTTTCATTTCTACTGTGCTATCAATATCATAATTGGCTCCACTATTATCTCCTCCAATTAATGCACAAGAAATTGGATCGTTAGATCTGGTAATAATTATAGTCCATGCTCCATTTTCATTATTAACAAATAGTTCAACTAATTCATTGTGAGAATTTATTGCCCACCATTTCCTTGCTTCTCCATGTGCTTGTTGTAGATTTCCTACTAAATCATTATATTTTGCACACATTAAACCTTTCATATATGTTCTTGTTTCTATCTCTATATCTTGAGCTTTTAAACTTGTTGTAATAAAAGTTATTATACCTATTAATAAACCTATTAATATAAATCTCATCTTCTATAATCCCTTATATCTTTATCATCTGTCCAGCGATTTACTCTAGCTATTGTATCTACAACTTGTTGTCCATCTACAGTTTTATATGTATTAGTATGTAATGCAACAAAAGCATCCATATCACTTACTCCATCTATAGCATCACAGATTGCTTTATGATCAGTACGAATTGCTGCCATATAGGTAAGTACATCAGAAGGGATAGCTGTATCTGCTGTTACTTTTCTTTGTATTAACCAATTAAAACCTTGTAATAAACTATTTGCATTAGTAGTTGCTTTATTTTTAGCTTGTGTTTTTAAACCATAAATAACAACTTGATTTCCATCATCATCTTTTAATTTATTACCAGCTTCATCTGTTGCATCTTCATCCTCTAATTTTCTATCAGCAGCTTTAACTCCAATAGTTCTTATAACACTATTACCATCTTCTGCTATTGCATCTGAATGGTTTTTTTCATTATAAAAACGTGTATCTAAATGTGATCCTGAAATTACTATAGGTACTATTCCTAAATCTTTACGTTGTGCATCTGTCCATATTGTAAATATTTGAGAAGAATAACGTACATTATTTAATACTAAAGATTTCTTTCTATCATAGTATTCTACTATTTTATTATCTTCAATTCGTGCCCACATATTATTTTCCTTTACGTAGCTACTGCATATTTAAATGGATTTTTTGCCCAAGCTGCATATATATAAGTATAACTTCCATTTGAAACATTATTTGTACCTCTCATTTTAAATCCATTACTTAAAATATCTAATCCATAAGTTACTGTAGAATCTGATTCAGCCCAAGTATCTTCTGCACCTAGAGCTTTGGCAGAAACATTATAAGTATTTCTTGCATTATCTATAAGTACCCAAGATTGAGAAGCTTCTACATTTTTATAAATTATAAGAGCAGGTCTAAATCCTGTGTAAATAAATGATCCATCTGCATTTCCATTTCCTTCATAGCTCCCAAACTTAGAAAATCCTTCTTTTCCCACCCAAGCTAATGTTAAATAATCTTCACTTGCATTCATCCATGTTCCAGATACACATCCTATTGTAGAAGAAGTAATTGCACTTACATCCCATAAACCACCACTTCCTGTATCGTAGCCACCTGTACTATCTAAATATAATCTTCCTTGGTCAGCAGGAGCAGAACCATCATTCATTAAATGATGATAAACTGTACGAGATTGAGAAGCTTCTAATCTCCAATTTACAATAAACTCTGGA